>TARA_Y200000002_G_scaffold380224_2_pt1 | contig 9849 bp, 5 predicted proteins | sample TARA_Y200000002 | Tara Oceans TARA_Y200000002 (sample SAMEA2619388) | marine metagenome | biome: marine biome (ENVO:00000447); feature: surface water layer (ENVO:00002042); material: "saline water (ENVO:00002010), including plankton (ENVO:xxxxxxxx)" | depth 5 m | reverse complement strand
ATTGCCAAAACTGGCGTAGTTGCTGTTTTAAATGAAGGTAAGCCAGGACCTGTGGTGGCACTACGTGCCGATATAGACGGACTTCCCGTCAAGGAAAGAGCTGATCTTCCATGGGCATCAAAAATGACTGGTCTATACAACGGAGAAGAGGTGCCCGTTATGCACGCTTGTGGCCATGACACACATACTGCCATTTTATTGGCTACCGCAAAAGTTTTGTACAATATAAAAGATCAGATTCCTGGTCAGGTTAAATTTATTTTTCAACCTGCTGAAGAAGGACCGCCTCCAGGTGAAGAGGGGGGAGCAGAGTTGATGGTAAAAGAAGGTGTTTTAAAAAATCCAGATGTGGACGCCATCTTTGGATTACATATCAGCTCAAAATCAACCGTTGGTCAAGTCTTACTAAAACCAGGCTCCATCATGGCAGCAGTTGATGAATTTAGGATTGATTTAACGGGTGCGCAAACGCACGGCTCTACTCCTTGGACAGGAATTGATCCTATAGTCACGGCATCTCAAATGATTAATTCAATTCAGACCATTGTGAGTAGGAGTATGCCGCTTACTACTGCTGCAGCTGTTGTTACCATTGGCAGTATTCACGGAGGTGTGAGGAGCAATATAATTCCTGAAAAACTCTATATGTTGGGTACTATTAGGACCTTAGATAATAGTATGCGTGCAACTGTTCTCACAAGGTTAGACGAAATTGTTCAAAATGTCGCAGCAGCAAACAATGTGAAGGCTGAAGTAACCTTTATGAATAGTTATCCCGTTACTTATAATGATCCAGAACTATATGAAAAGATGCTACCCACACTAATGAGAGTTTGTGGCGCTGACAATGTAAATTATATGGATGCAATTACAGGAGCAGAAGACTTTTCTTTCTTTCAAAGGGAAGTGCCAGGTGTTTATTTCTTTATCGGTGGCACTTCAAAAGGAATGGATTTAGAAAAGGTGGCACCTCACCACACACCGGACTTTTATGTTGACGATTCGGCATTAGAAACGGGTATTGTTTCCATGACCTCCCTCACTTTAGATTATTTCACAAAAGGTTTATAAAATATCAAGTACTTTTTCTAAAGTAGCACTTCGCGATCCTTTTATAAGTATCTGATCAGTCTCAACTGGATTGTTTCTCAAAAACACATTGAGTTCTTTGACTGATTTAAAGTAATTTGTATCTACAAGTGATTCATAGGGTTTTCCTACCCAATAACATGCATCAAAGTCATGGTTTAAAACCAAATCAACCAAAGCCTGGTGTTCGGACGATTCATAAGTTCCTAGCTCTGCCATGTGTCCCAGTATAACAGCTTTTTTTCCACTTCTTTTACTAAATGCTGCTAAAGCAACTTTCATACTACTTGGATTTGCATTGTAAGCGTCAAACGTTAATATCTTTCCATTTTGTTTTATTAGTTGAGATCGGCTGTTGTTAGGAGTGTAATCACTAACGGCTTTGGCAGCTTTTGATAACGAAACACCAAAGTACGCACCAATGCTTACAGCAGCAGCAATATTTTCTTTGTTGAAGGCACCTACAAGATGTGTAGGAATTTCAATACTTTGACATGATAATTTTAAGGTTGGTTGTTCTTTTACAATCCTAAATTCGGATGGTTTATAGGTAATATGCTCAATACCACCTATTGATTTAAATAACTTATTATCATCTTCATTTACAAAAATAAGCCCGTTATTTTTTTTAATAAAATCATAAAGTTCTGTTTTACCTTTAAGCACACCTTTTTCAGATCCAAATCCTTTAAGATGTGCTTTACCTACATTGGTAATTAGCCCATGTGTAGGTTGAGTTATTTCACACAAAAATGCAATCTCTTTTATGTGGTTGGCACCCATCTCTATAATTGCATGACTGTGTACCGGCTTTAGTCGTAATAGGGTTAGGGGAACGCCTATGTGATTATTGAGGTTTCCATTAGTAGCCAACACATTATGGGTAGTGCCTAAAACAGCATGCATAAGTGCTTTTGTCGTGGTTTTTCCATTACTACCCGTGAGTGCAATTAATGGAATATCGAATTGGCTTCTGTGAAGTTGTGCAAGCCCCTGCAATGTTTCTAGCACATCATCTACTAAATAACAATTTGGGTTTGCCTCAGCCACCGCTTTATTATCAACTATCGCAGCTAACGCCCCTTTTTTAATTGCTTGGTGCGCAAATGTATTTGCATCGAAGTTTGGGCCGTTGAGGGCGAAAAAAAGTTGGTTGGAATTTATTTTCCTACTATCGGTTTGAACCCCAGAAGATTTTAAAAATAATTGATAAACTTCATTAAGCGAAGTCATGGCTTTAGTCTCGCGGACGTTTCTTTTGTTTACTTTCCCCCAAGTATGACATGGCACAACGAAAGCCAATATAATCAGCGGCCATAAATTCGGGTAAATAACGTCTTTGAGCAGGATCTAGCCAATATGCACGGTCTTTCCAAGACCCTCCTTTAACAACACGTGTTTGGTCTGAAATTAGCGATTTTACTTTTTCTTTATCTTTTATTTGGTCTCCTTTTTTGTTTACTGCAAATTTGTACATTTCATCAGCATCACCATTTGGATTGGATTGTACATCCCCATCAAGAAAGTCAGCGTTGTAAGCTTCATTAAAATTTATACGTAGTTGACTATCATTTTTGTCAATTTCAGAAAATACTACATCACCAGGCAAGGCCTTAACAGCGAGTTTGTTATTAGCCATGGTATCAATAATTACCTTATCCACAATTTTTGTTTTTCCGTCTTCGTTAATGGCGGGTTTTTTGTAAAGGTTGCCCCTGTAATAGTTCAAGTCAGAAACATCATTATTTATTATTGGCCGGTAAACATCCGCAACCCACTCAGCCACATTGCCACCCATGCCATAGAGTCCAAAACTGTTGGGAGAGAATGCTCGTACAGGTGCTGTAATATCAGCATTATCTGAAGACCATCCTGCAACACCACTGTAATCTCCTTTGCCTTGTTTGAAATTTGCTAACTGGTCTCCTTCATTTTTCCGTTTCGAAGATCTAGTAGAGGCCCCGGACCATGGATATTTCTTTTTGCCACGATAATTATTGTATTCTCTAGCTTCATTTAAACCTAAAGCTGCATATTCCCATTCGGCTTCTGTAGGCAAGCGGTATTCTGGAAGCAACAAGCCTTTTTCACGTTTGACAAAATTTAACTCAGTTGAATCAGCATCTTTACTGCGTGGCTGAGAGTTCCTGCCAGCTTTTTCGTTAATATCCCCGCCATATGACTGCTTTGGGGCAAGTAAATATGTTTGAGTATTAAATTCTTTTCCTGGTGAAAGACTGTCGATTTGAATTGAAACCCCTTTCTCAATATATCCTTCACGTTCCAATATACTCTCATTAACCCGTTCGGTACGCCATTTAGCGAAGTTTGTTGCTTGTTGCCAAGTAACCCCAACGACGGGATAATCTTGGAAAGAAGGGTGTCGTAAGTAGTTGTTTACCATATCCTCATTAAAGCCTAGTGGGCTTCGCCAAACCATAGTGTCCGGAAGGGCTGCAGTGTATACATCAGCATATAAATTTCCTTGATTTTTATAAACGCGCTCAAGCCAATCCAAATATTCGTTGTACATCAAATTTGTAACTTCAGTTTCGTCAAGGTAAAAAGAACGTACTTGCACGCGAACAGGTGCGTTGTTCCAGTCATGCATTACATCGTCCTGTACTTTACCCTTAACAAAAGTTCCACCTGGTACAAAAACAAGCCCTGGGCCAACTTCTTGGCCTTTATAGCCAGTTTCATATTTAAAGCCTCCTCTAGGAGAATTAATGGCTAGTCCCGTTCCCTGTGAAACATTTGATCTGCCTTTACTTGTACTACAACTTGAAACAATTGTAATTATTATAGCGGAAATGAATAGATTTGTGTACGTTTTCATTATAAGTTTTCAATTCATATCAAACTGCAATATACGAATAAATAGTGCGTTAGTGTACTTACAAAACGAAGTCAAGTCTAAATTAGTATATAACACTTATTATACTATTATTTAATTAGCACCGTTATAATCAAATATGCGTAACAATTTTATAGCTCTTACCTTCTTTATTTTTGGATGGAATTCCATTTCTGCACAGAGCTTGAGTACTCATCCTTTTTTAAACGAAACGATGGTGTCATGGCACCAATTTAACGTTGAGGAAACCGGAGTTCATAAAATATCCAAAGATTTTTTGAGTAAACTTGATATTCCCGTACAGGAAATAGACCCGAGAACAATCCGAATTTATGGACGTGGTGGTCAAATGCTTCCATTGAGATTAGGAGATGATATTGAAAGTTTGTACGAGAATGCATTAATCGTTAAGGGTGAAGAAGATGGTAGTTTTGACGATGAAGATTACATCCTTTTTATGGGCTTCGCAAATGATAATTGGAATGAAGAAAGTGAAACCTTCCTAAATCTTTATCACGACACCGCACAATATTATATCACTTATGGTAATTCTTTTGGAAAACGCGCCTTAGTTCTAGAGGGTACAAAAACAACTGATGCAGATGCAATTTCAAATGCTATTTACACTGCATTTATTGAAGATGACAAATACAATTTAGGGTCTCTTGGAAGGCGTTGGTTTGGCCAGCGTTTTTCTGACGGGCAAGAGGAAACATTTACTATCGAAACTCCCAATGTTACGCAGGGTACTCAAATTGATGTTGCTGCACGAGTATCTTCAAACGGGTCAGCAACATCTACATTTAAGTTAACTATTGGTAGTGATGTAGATGTTGAACCCATAAGTGGTACCAGTAAAACGATAGTTGGATCCGAGCCTAGTACAAGCTTCAATGAGCTTCAGGGTATGCTTCATTTGTCGAAAAATGCCAAAGAAAGCATTAATGCAAAAATATTGTACAGTTCTAATGGTGATCTTGCTGCAAATGGCTATTTAGATTTTTTAATTGCACAATACCTGAGAGACTTGGATGGCGCAGGAGGAAGCTTTATATTTTCATTGGAATCCCAAGACACCGTTCAGCAACTAATGGTCGCTTCGGCCTCAAATGAAACTTGTATATGGGAAATAGGTGTAGATGTAGTTCACATGCCTCCTAAAGGTGCAACGTCATTTGGAAGTGATGTAATTGTGGACGAAAGGAGTAAATATTTCCTATCAACTGCTTATAAAACACCGACTTACACTCGCAGCACAAGAGTATTTAATCCGTACTCGGCTTTAAAAAACATTAGCGCTTTACCACCCATTAACTATTTGTTGATTACATCCGAAGAATTTCGAAAGGAAGCAGAATTATTGGTAAGTCATCGTAAAAATTTTTCTGGACTGTCTGCTCAAGTCGTAACGGTTGAGGAAATTTATCAAGCTTTTTCAACAGGGCAACAAGATATTGCTGCTATCCGAAACTTTGTCCGCTACTTGTATTTTTCACAAGGCAAAAAACTCAAATACTTATGCTTATTTGGAGATACGAGTTATGATTACAAAAAAATAACTGCTGCTAACGATTTGGTGGTGCCGACTTTTCATGCCTTAAATAGCTTTTCGCTTACAAATTCATTTATGTCCGATGATTTTTTTGTTATGTTAGATGAAAATGAAGGAATGCTTACTTCAATTGACCGTATGGATGTTGCAGTTGGGCGTATGGTCTTTTCCAACGCTTCCCAAGCTCGTATATTGGTAAATAAAGTCATGGATTATGAAAATCCGAAAAATAGAGATAGCTGGAATAACAGTTTTACGATACTTTCTGATGATGCAGACAAATCACGTGATAAAGATGATTTCTCTTTACAAGTTAGCCTTAATGATCTTGGTGACGAAATTGTAAACAATAAACCCATATTAAATATTACCAAAATACATTCTGATGCTTATAAACAAATTGCCTCTGCTGGCGGAGATCGGTACCCAGAAGTAGAGACTGCTCTCAAGAATAGATTGTCTCAAGGGACTTTGGTTGTCAATTATTTTGGACATGGAGGTGAAGATGGATTGGCTCAAGAATTTATTGTTGATAAAGACATGGCTTCAAGCTTATTTCACCCAGGAAAATACCCTCTTTTTATAACGGTAACTTGTGAGTTCTCTAGATTTGACAACCACATTAGACCTACTGCTGGTGAAATGTTATACCAAAATCCCACAGGTGGTGCCATTGGAATGATTTCAACTACTCGGCAGATATATATTAATAAGGGAGTTGACTATAATAAAATTTTATCCAAGTATCTGTTTTCTTATGGAAGTGAAGATTATACTAGTATTGCTGAAGCTTTAAGGCTTGCTAAAAATGAATTTACAGATGCAAATCAAAAACGTGTGCTTTTTTATATAGGGGATCCTGCCCTTAAACTTCATATTCCCAAGCGAGAAATTAACGTAACTCACTTAAATGGAATAGCTATTGATGATATCCCTATTGCTGATCGACAATTTAAAGCTCTTGACAAGATCACCTTAGGCGGTAAAATATTAGGCCCCTCTGGACTACTTAAGCAAAATTTTAATGGAACAGTTAGCGTCCAAATTTTTGATAAAGAAGTACAGCGTTCAACTCTTGGAAATGATCAATCTAAAACAATGGATTTTACAATACTTGGTGAACAGATTTTTGAAGGACTCGCTAGTGTTGTTAATGGTCATTTTTCAACCACTTTCGTCATTCCAAAAGATATTAACTTAAATGTAGATGCTGCTAAAATTAGCTTTATTGCGTTTAATAATGATAAGACTGAGTCTGTGGGTGGTTTCTCAAATCAATTTAATATAGGCGAAATAAATACAGCTGCAGTTAGTGATACACAACCACCACTAATCAACGTTTATTTGGAGAATAGAAGCTTTATCGATGGCGGAAAGGTGTTTAATAGTCCTATGCTTATTGTTGATTTTGAAGACGAAAATGGTATCAATTCGTCAGGCGGACTGGGCCACGACATCATTGCTACGCTAGACGACAATCAGGCTGATCCTTACGTGCTTAATGCTTTTTATTCTACAGTTCTAGATGATTATACAAAAGGCTCTCTTACATTTCCTCTAAATAATTTGGAATTGGGGCTGCATACTCTAACAATACGCGCATGGGATACTTACAATAATCCAAGCAGTAAGACCATTAGCTTTACAGTTATTGATAGCAATGAGATTCAAATTGAAAATGTATTTAATTCTCCCAATCCTGTTACGGATCAAACAACATTTTTTATAAAACACAACAAGCCAAGGGAGTTGCTTGAAGTGAAAATTTCTATATTTACAGTTGATGGGAATCGCATCTGGACCAACACTCAAGAAGCATTTTCATCAGGCTACCTAATCGATAGCTTAATGTGGGATTTAAAGACTTATAGCGGACAAAAAGTAAATAAAGGAATTTATATATATACTATTGAACTTATTTCTAAATTGTCAAGGTCGAATGATTTATATTCAGGAAAAATTATTGTAAATTAAATATGAAAAATCCAATATATCTATTACTAATTTTATTAGCAACACAGTTCATTTTTGCACAACAAGACATTCGTGTGGTTACTACAGCCGTACCGTTTTTGTCCATCGCGCCTGATGCGCGCTCTGCTGGTTTAGGAGATCAAGGCGTTGCAACTTCTTCAGATGCTTTTTCAAACCATTGGAATCCAGCAAAATATGCTTTTATTGAAAATGATTCAGGTGCTGCAATTAGTTATACACCTTACTTAAGCAAATTAGTTAATGATATTTTTTTAGCTGATTTAACATATTTCAGGGCTATTGATGAACGTTCTGCTTGGGCCGTTGGCTTGCGCTATTTTAGCCTAGGTGAAATTCAAATCGGGGAAACGCCAGCAGACTTTGTAAATCCGCTTGTTGAAAGACCAAATGAATATGTTTTTGATGCTTCCTACGCACTAAAGTTAAGTGATAAATTTTCTATGGCAATTCAAGGTTCGTTTTTAACCTCTGATTTAAAGCTTGACTCTGGCAACAATGATAGTACTTCTGCAAGTACTGTTTCGGTTGGAGTTTCTGGTTTTTACCAGTCCTATGAAGTGCCCTACTCGAATTTTTCTGGAATATGGCGTGCGGGTTTCAATATTTCAAATATAGGCCCCAAACTGAAATATGAAGATGAGGGTCAATCAGATTTTTTACCTACTAATTTAAAATTAGGTGGTGGATTTGATTTTATTTTTGACTCCTACAATAAACTTGCATTAAGCTTGGAAATAAACAAACTTTTGGTACCCTCACCAAGTGAACCTATTATAGATAACGATGGAAATATTACTGGATATGCACAACCCAATGACATAGGTGTTTTGTCTGGAATTTTCAAATCATTTGGAGATGCTCCTGATGGATCCTCAGAAGAAATAAAAGAATTTACTTGGGCCCTTGGCGCTGAATTTATGTATGACAATTCTTTTGCGCTGCGCATAGGATACTTTAATGAACACGAGCTAAAAGGAGCTCGAAAATTCTTCACCCTTGGTGCTGGTTTTAAATACAATGTCATTGATGTTGACTTATCATATTTAATTTCTTCTGGAAGGGTTATAAATCCGCTTGAGAACACCTTGAGGTTTTCCTTGACTTTCAATTTTGGGGCAGAGCGTTTTTAAGAGCCCTAGTTTTCGTTTTTTTGACAAAGTAAGTTGCCTTATCTTTGTGACTTGTATAATAGATGCGCTTTATGAAAGAAGTTTCACGTGATACCTACCTAGACTGGTACAAAAATATGATGTTTTGGCGCAAGTTTGAAGATAAACTTGCATCAGTATACATTCAACAAAAAGTACGTGGTTTTTTACACCTATACAATGGACAAGAAGCCATTCTAGCAGGTTCGCTACACGCTATGGATCTTACTAAAGATCGAATGATTACTGCATACCGTAATCACGTGCAGCCCATAGGAATGGGTGTTGACCCCAAAAGAGTGATGGCTGAGCTTTTCGGTAAAGCTACAGGCACCTCAAGCGGACTGGGTGGCTCTATGCATATTTTCTCAAAAGAGCATCGTTTTCATGGCGGTCATGGAATTGTTGGGGGACAAATACCTCTCGGTGCAGGAATGGCCTTTGGTGATAAATATCACGGAAGTGATGCCGTAACTCTTTGTTTTATGGGTGATGGTGCTGTGCGTCAAGGCTCCCTTCACGAAACACTTAATCTGGCCATGCTCTGGAAACTTCCTGTAGTATTTATTGTTGAAAATAACGGATATGCTATGGGTACATCTGTAGAACGTACAGCAAACCATACAGATATATGGAAACTGGGACTAGGCTATGAAATGCCTTGTGGTCCTATTGACGGGATGAATCCCGTTAATGTTGCGGAAGGTATAGACGAAGCTATTCAACGCGCTCGCCGTGGAGATGGCCCGACATTCTTGGAGGCCAAAACCTATCGTTACCGTGGTCACTCCATGTCTGATGCACAACACTACCGTACTAAAGATGAAGTTGAGGAATATCGCAAGATTGATCCTATCACTCAGGTTAAAGACATTATTCTGGCCGAAAACTATGCCACAGAAGAAGAATTGGCAGAGGTTCTTGTTGATGTAAAAGCACAAGTAAAGGAGTGTGAAGCGTTTGCAGAATCGTCTCCGTTCCCTGAAAAAAATGTAATGTACGACGCAGTTTACGAACAAGAAAATTATCCATTTATCTCTCACAAACTATAATATGGCGACAATAATCAATATGCCGCGTTTAAGTGACACCATGGAAGAGGGAACAGTGGCTTCATGGCTAAAAAAAGTAGGTGATAAAATTGAAGAAGGTGATATTCTTGCCGAAATTGAGACCGATAAAGCCACCATGGAATTTGAATCTTTTCA
>TARA_Y200000002_G_scaffold113279_1_pt1 | contig 9851 bp, 9 predicted proteins | sample TARA_Y200000002 | Tara Oceans TARA_Y200000002 (sample SAMEA2619388) | marine metagenome | biome: marine biome (ENVO:00000447); feature: surface water layer (ENVO:00002042); material: "saline water (ENVO:00002010), including plankton (ENVO:xxxxxxxx)" | depth 5 m | reverse complement strand
GGAGCAGGTTACGCTCTAGGATAAAAAATATTTATGTGTTTATGAAATATGAAAAATCATATTAGATTAAAGTCATGAAAGTAACGTTAAAACATTTAGAAGTTTTTAAGGCAATAATAGAGTGCGGTAGTTATCATAAAGCGGCCACGAACTTAGAACTAACGCAGCCAACACTCACTGCAGCTATTAAAAATCTTGAGCGTGAGTTGGGTGTATCGCTTATTGAGAGAAGCACCAGGAATGTAAAATTTACGCCAGCTGGAAAAGAATTATATACACATTTACCATCAATTTTTGAACGTCTGGATACCGCACTAAATTCAGCAAAAGACGTTGCATCCGGTGGTGGTGGGAGTATATCAGTTGGCTATATCGATTTTGCAATGCTTGGGCCGCTGCCGGAGATCCTAGCAAAGTTTCGTTCAGTAAATAAAAATGTGCATGTTGATTTGAATTTTATCTCTTCGAGGAATCAAATTGAGGCGGTCTATAAACGTTCCATTGATCTTGGTTTTATCATGAGTAACGACAACACTCTTCCAGAAGATCTTTGCTCAAAACCAATATCTAGGGAGGGATTGGTAGCGGTTTTACCTCCTAATCACAAATTAAGTAATTCTTCAGGTATTAAGCTAAATGATTTAAAAGACGCAGATTTCGTAATGGGTGATACAACATGGTCTGGATTTAATAATTTAGTTACAAGGCTCTGCACATCTCGGGGTTTCCAGCCCAGAGTTCGTGAAACAGCGCACCTCAGAGAGGAACTATTGTCTTTGGTTATGGCTGGGCTTGGAACATTAATTTATCCTAAATGCATAGAAAATACGTCACGCTTTGGTTTAAAAATTGTACCTATAAATGACGTAAAAAGTATAGTTACAACGTCCGCTGTTTGGCTGAAAAGATCTAGTAATAAAAATTTAATATTTATGTTAGATCAAATAAATGGTTGTTGAGTTTTTTTTAGTTGAGAAGAATACTGGGTAGGAATAGCGATATTTGTGGAATAAACATTACCCCAAAAGTTATTAAAAGAACTACGAAAAAAAAGTATTTGCCATGTCTCCACCACTCTGAAACAGATACATTTAAAAGTCGACAGACAAATAGAGTTTGTACTCCGACTGGTGGGGTTAGATTAGCTAATAATATTATCATACTAAAGGAAATGCCAAAATGGGTTGGGTCTATACCGATCGCTCGAGCCGCTGGCAACATGAGTGGAAAAAATATTAGCATAATGGGGACGGCTTCTATAAAAAATCCCATTAGAAAAAATATCAAAAAGTTAACAATCATAAATTGAGTAGTTGAAAAGTTTTGATCAGTAAAAAATTGCTCGACTATCGAAGTAATGTTAAGCCTTACTATTAGTACACCAAAGATAGCCGCTCCCACCACTAATAAAAGATAACTAAAAGCGCTTAACAAATCGCGGCTGAAGGCATCAGCTAAATTCTTTATAGCCATTTCTTTCCGAAACCATATAAACCCAAGAAGTAAACCAAATAAAATTCCGGCTGCACCAGCCTCAACGGGTGAGAATATGCCCATTCTCATACCACCTAATATAAAAACTGGCACAGATAAGCCGGGTAATGCATACAATAAAGAATTTCTTTTTTTCGATAGGGTTTTGTCCTGACTGACAAAAGAAACGCTTTCTATAGTTTCGTATCTATTTTGTATCAGAGCAGCGACAAGCATAAGGCCAAGTGCTAATAATATGCCAGGTAATATTCCTGCAATCCAAAGTCTCAGAATTGACATTTGGCCGGAAAGTCCGAGTATTAGCAATACATTAGATGGTGGGATCAAAGCACCTATAAGACCGGCACAGGAAATTAGACCGGCTAAATATCCTTTTGGATAACCTAATTTTTCCATATCCTTTTTAAAAAGAGACGAAAGCATACCCGCTTCTGCCAATGTTGAGCCTGTCATTCCACCCATGAATAAAGATGAAGTTATTAGTACTTGGGATATTCCGCCTTTGACCCGTCTGCCAACAATCTCACCAAGTGAGATTAGTCCTTTGGCTACTCCTATTTGGGACAACAGTCCACCGAGGATAATAAAAAGTGGCAATGCTAGCCATGCAAAATTACCCAAAACTCCCATTACAGCGATGGGTGCTCCAATGAGAGGAAAGCCTGCCACTACCATCCCTATGACACCACCTAAGGCCATAGATGCCGCTAGAGGAAAGCCTAATATTGCCAATAAAAATAAAGTACCAAATCCTGCTATTGCAGCGGTTAAAACCATTTGGAAAATCTCTCTGGTAAATACTTTATCAGTCGACAAAATATCGTGAGGCTTGAGCCAAAAATTATTGCATAATATCCAATTTTTATGGACCAACCAGTTGCTGCATACTTTGAAAACACTTTTGGCAGAAGTTCGTATGTCGACCACAAAAGAAAGCCAAAGAAGGCGATCATCACGGCATCCTCAAGAATTCTATTCATTCTCTTCGGTATTGCGATTATCGAAATTTTTATATGGCCCTCTTGCCTATCTATCGCTGCGGTTGATAAAAAAATTAACCATACCATAACAATTACAGTTACTTCTTCAACCCACATGAGTCCGAGGGTGCCATTTAGTACAAACCTGTCAAAGATATTAATGCTTAACAAACAAATTATGAATAAAAACCCAGGTACTAGAACAAATAATTTGATTAAATTTGGAAGGTTTCTGTCTGTATTTTTCATAAATGGATCAAATCGTAATTATATAAATTTTTCAATAAAAATGAAGGTGCACGTCAATATTGAAATTTGACGTGCACCTTTAAATTTTTTTTTATATTTAATTAACCGCCTAACTCACCTGCTTTGCGCAACCTATTTAAAAGATCTGGTGGCGTATGTTTAGTTACTGCAGGGTCTGTATATACTGACTCGCTAGCGGCTTGCCATTCAGCCATTTGCGCAGGTGTTAAATCGATTATCTCTGTACCCCTTTTAGTTATTGCATCTCGAAATTCTTGATGCATTTCCTGGTCTACCTTTTGCTCATAAAGCGCGGCTTCTTTTCCAACTTCAAGCATAGTATCCCTTATATCTTGAGGTAGGCTTTCCCAGTAATCTACTCTTACCCACATTACTTGAGGAAGGTACTGAAAGTTTACCATAGACACGTATTCTGACATTTCATCAAAACCTACATTGTGGATATGTGGTATAGGTATTTGAACACCTTCAAACATACCCTGGCTGAAACCAGTAAAAGTATCTGCCCAAGGAACTGGTAACGGGTTCGCTCCCCATGCTTTATTGATTGTAACATCTAGTGGTGCTAAACTGACTCTTTGTTTAGTTCCTGAGATATCTGCTGGAGTTTGCAATTTTGTTTTTCTTGTTGCAATAGCTCGCGGGCCTCCATTACTGGACATCATAAATATGGCTTTCAAACCCAACTCTTTTTCAACTTTGGCTTGTATTTCCAATCCAACTTCACTGTTCATCATTTGTTGAAGTTGTACAGGTCCAACTTTCATGTCGCCACTTACAATATACGGGAGATTCACCCAATCGTAATGCCGCGTAAATACTCCAATAGTCGATGTTCCTGCTGCAGCTAAGTCTATCGCTCCTGCAAGTAGCGCTTCTATTGCTTTTTCTTCAATATACAAACTGCCACTGTGATTCACTTCAATTTTAACGGCGCCATCAGTGCGTTTTTCAACATGTTCAGCAAAAAAGTTTACTGCCTTTCCCGATGAAATCTGAGGGCTAGGATACCCAGCGTAAACCATTTTTATTTCTGCCGCTGCATAACCTGACATAGCTAAAAAAGTCGTTACTAAAGTAGCTATAAAAGTTCTTAAGTTTAGATTTTTCAAATATTTCATAGTCTTCCTCCTTTTTTTTCTTCTCTTTTAAAAACTTATTTGGTCATTAAATCTCTTTTTCGCTGCTCAATTTTGCTACGGAGAGGTGGAAAAATTTCATCTTTATCAATTCTTATTGCTAATAAAGAGGGTCCAGAAATCTCCAATGCCCATGATATCTTTTCATCAAGATCTTCGATATTTTCGATACTTTCCGCAGGTATCCCAAAACCTTCTGCAACCTTAGTGAACTCAATGGGTTGCAAATTTACAAAATAATCTCGCCCCCACATCTCTTCTGCCTGATGTTTTAGAATTCCTAAGGCTCCATCAATAAACACAACAATAACTAGAGGCAAATTCAGTTCCCTAATTACTGCCAGTTCACCCATAGTATGAATAAAGCCACCATCGCCACTTATTGAAATAACCTTTCTACTTCTATCATATATTGCGGCACCGATGGCTGCAGGTAAACTGAAACCCATTGCGTCAAACTCACAAGATTGAAGCAAACGCTCTGGACAAGTGATTTCTAACTGATCACAAATCCATAGTCTGTGATTACCAATGTCACCTGAAAGTAGGGTTTTGTCAGAAATATATTTGTTTAGGCTCTGCAAAACATCAGCCGCACTAAGACCTTGCGTGGGATTATTTTTTGCTGACATTGGTATGGGCTTTTTTGAATACCAAGATGATTTTGTTTTGCTACCAAGTCGCGCTGCCAATGAGGATAAAAAGCAAGCCGCATCGCATTGAACACCCATGTCGACACCATAGACAAGATTTGGTTGTTTGGGATCGATATCTACCTGAATTATCTTTGATCCCTCAGCAAATAGATTAGGCTTCCATCCATATGTTGTTTGTTCACCAAGGGAGCATCCAATGACAAGTAGCAAATCAGCAGAAGAAACTGCCTCAGAAGCCGTACTTGTTCCGTAAAATCCAAGCATACCAACACTATGCTCACTAGAACTATTAATACTGCCAATGCCAGATCTACTGGTTGCGACGGGTGCACCCAATAGTTGCGCGCACTCTAGCAAAGCATCTGTTCCATTACTTCTGATAACGCCATGTCCAGAAATAATGACTGGTCGCACACTTTGATTGATTAAATTTATAACCTGATCAATCATATTTTTGGAAGGAGGATTACTAGATAATTTTGCTATCTCAATTTTACGATATTTGTTAATTAATTCTGCTTGAATGTTTTGAGGGATATCTAAGTGGACAGGACCAGGTCGATCGGAACTTGCAATTTGCAAACTTGTTGAAATTAGATTGGGTATTTCACCTGCAGAGACAGCCTGAAACGAAGATTTACAAAATTGACTAAAAAGAGCAATATTATCGGCATATTGAAGGATATTTCGATTCATGTAACGCCTATCTACCTGGCCAGTGAGCACTAAAAGGGGAATACTATCGGCAAAGGCATTTGCTACTGGCGTTAAAAGGTTCGTTGCCCCAGGTCCTGGTGCGCCAGAAAACACAACGCCTGTTTGCCCCGAAGCCAGAGCGTAACCTGACGCCATATAACCCGCACCCAATTCATGCCGAGCTGCAATTATTTCAATACGCTTTTGAGATCCAATAGCTTCATAAGTTGGAAGAAAATGTCCACCGGCTAGAGTAAATATTGTCTTAATTTCCGCATCTGCCAATGCCGAAGCAATAACTTCACTTCCTTTAATTATATCTTGAGAGTTACTCATTCCCAAACCTTTAAACCCCTACTAGTAAAAAATTTCATTAAATCCTATTTCCTTTAGTATCTGCGTATTTAATTAGAACTTTACCCACGTGCTGCCCCGAAAGCATTTGGTTTAAAATTGATGGTGTATTCTCAAAGCCACTGAAATTGGTGTTATGCATTTTCAAAAGTTTTTGTTTTAACAATCGGCCAATTTTTGCATTTACTGACGGGAACAAATTTTTATACGAATATCTCGAGAATGCATAAATTGTAGCCTCTTGCGACCAAACATGCCGCATATTAGCTGGATCCCATTCGGGATCGTTGCTGTTATTTGCAGAAACACGTCCTACCATAAGAATTTTCGCATTTTTTGCGAGATTTTCAGAAACAGCGTCGGCAGTTTCGCCACCAACTAAATCGAAATAAATATTGGCGCCATCATGGCATGCATTAGCTAAATCAGCCTTAAAGCTTTTTGATTTATAATCGACGCATGCATGCGCTCCAAGTTTTGTAGTGACGAATTCAGTTTTTCTACTACCGCCGGCTATTCCTATCACGCGCATTCCTGATAGAAGTCCAAACTGCACAGTATAAACTCCTATTGCTCCTGCTGCAGAGGAGACCACTAAGGTTTCACCGGGCATTGGTCGAGCAACCTGAGATAATGCTAAATATGGGGTCTGCCCTGGTGAAGAAAGCGCAGTAAGCCATTCTTCCGCAGAGAATTCTTTACTAACTATGCTTACTTGCTCTGGTTTAATTACTGCATAATCCTGCCATCCCAGTCTACCAACGACAGAAACTCCTTCAGGTAAGTCAGAGCATTTTGTCTCAATAATCTTTCCAAAAACGTCGCAATCAATTAATTCTCCAAGATCAAATGGTCTAATGAAGTTTTTAAAATCCTTTGTTCTCATTCCTTGCCATGCAGAAAGCGCAACCATTTCTACAGCAACTCTAGCCTCACCCTGTTTAAGTGGCAAAACTGGCGATATCTTTAGATCAAAATTTTCCGGTCCTGCCAGATATTCTGGCCTGGACTTTAGAATAAATTGGCGGTTTTGCATTTAATTATCCAAAATTCTTTAAAGAACAGATTGCTTTCAATTTAGCTTCATTTCGAAGTTCCTCTTGGTCAAACTAAATAGTTTATTGATAGATTAAATCTATCAATAAAAGCTCAACCTTGCCAATTTTATGGGCAATTGGATACCTTGATTGTTAACTGGGCTTAAAAGTACATAGAGTGAGAAAAATGACTAAGACAATAGACAGATTTAATCCTCCTAACATGGCGCAGCCGTTTACTCGTTATAGCCAGGCTGTTGAGATACCTCCAAACGCTCGAACACTGATAATTGGTGGCCAAGTTGGCGTTAGAATTGATGGTAGTATGTCAGATGCAATGGCTGAACAAACCAGCCAATGTTTTCGTAATATTGAAATAATTCTTCGAGCTAAAAATATGGAATTAGCTGATCTAGTGGAGACACGCACATACATCACAAGTACTGATGACATCGAGGGCTATCGTGAAGGACGTGCCGCGGTTTTCAATAGTTGCAAATCCTTTCCCGAACCTGCTGCTGCCTTGTTGGTTGTTGATGCTTTGGCCCAACCTCATTGGAAAATAGAAATTTGTGCTACTGCAGCGAAGGTATAAAATCACTTTTTAACTTAGGAAACTAAAAGAATGTCATATCTAGATTTCACCCAAGAGGAATTGATTTATCAGTACAGTCCTCGTGAGGCCGTTCCAGAGCATCCAGTGTGGAAGGCTCACTGGTCCTTGTTTAGCGAATACGCAAGATCTAAATATGACAATATATCAAGAGTTTCCTACGGATCCTCGAAGGGTCAAACTTTGGATATTTTTCCAGCAAAGAATAAGAACTCGCCAATAAATATATTTGTACATGGAGGATTTTGGCGTTTTTTGGATAGTTTTGATCATTCGCTTGTAGCTCCTGCAGTTGTTGATGCTGGTGGTGCATCTGTACTTGTAAATTATGATCTTTGCCCAACTGTTAGTCTGCATAAGGTTATTGAACAAGTCAGATTAGCTTTAAAATGGGTTTATGAAAATGCTGAAAAAGTAAATGGAGATAAAAATAAGATTTATATATCTGGACATTCTGCCGGCGGCCATTTGGCTTCAATGCTATGTATATCAGAGCCTTTGTTATCATTAGGATTGCCAAAAAATGTTATTAAAGGAGCTACTATTGTAAGCGCCATGTTGGATTTAGAGCCAATATTTTTAGTCCCTGGTTCTGAAGAATTAATGATTGAGCAAAACGAGTGCAAAGAACTCAGCCCCGTTTACAACCCGCCAGATCCGTCGATCGAACTGGTTATCGCGGTGGGGGGCTTGGAGACTACAGAGTGGATTAGGCAAACTGAGGACATGCTGCATGTGTTAAAGGATCAAGGCAGTAATTATACCTTCTTTAAACCAGAATATGACCAACACTATTCAATTTTATTTTCACTTGGCAACCCGTGCACACCATTGTGCAAGGCTATGTTGGATCAAATGAACTTGAGTTTATGACTTGCTGCAGCTTAGTCTATGCACTAAGTACATTCGTATTATTAAACTGTGTACTCAGTAAATTAAAAAATTTATGTTGAATTCGATAATTTTGACTAAGCTTTAATATATTTTTAGTTTATAAAATCAGTCAAAATTAAATACGGCTAGGACACTAAAAAACTTATGACAGGATATGGATGTTTAAATGAACTTTGAATCGGCCTCTTATAAAACCAAAGATGCACCAGACTTAAATGATTTCGACTGGTTAGATCCCTTTAAGCTTTCAGATTTGCTCGAAGAACATGAGGTGCTAATCAAAGAAAGTGCGGCATCGTTTGCAAATGATGTTTTAATGCCCAAAGTAGTTGAAGGTTTTGCAGGTGAGGAAGTCTGTCCTGAAATTTTCTCAGAAATGGGAAAAATGGGCCTTCTCGGTATAACCATTCCAGAGCAATACGGCGGTCTGGGTGCAAACTATGTGTCCTACGGATTAGTTGCACAGGAAATTGAGAGGATTGATAGTGGTTATCGTTCCATGCTGTCCGTTCAGTCGAGCTTAGTGATGTATCCAATATATGCTTATGGTACGGAAGATCAGCGACAAAAATATCTACCAGCTTTAGCAAGTGGTGAGATGGTAGGGTGTTTTGGCCTTACAGAACCAGATGCAGGTTCTGATCCAGCTTCTATGAAGACCAGAGCAGAAAAAACTAAAGATGGATATCGAATAACAGGTTCTAAAATGTGGATATCAAATTCACCAATTGCAGATGTATTCGTGATTTGGGCGAAATCTGACGCTCACGACGGTAAGATAAAAGGATTTATTCTTGAAAAAGGTATGAAGGGTTTATCAAGTCCCAAAATCGAGGGAAAATTGTCTTTAAGGGCTTCTGTTACAGGTGAGATTGTAATGGATGGTGTCGAGGTGTCAGATGAAGCGTTACTTCCTAGCGTTGAAGGTCTAAAAGGACCTTTTGGCTGTTTAAATAGAGCTCGCTATGGAATAAGTTGGGGAGTTATTGGAGCTGCTGAGTTTTGCTGGCATGCGGCACGACAATATGGCTTAGACAGAAAGCAATTTGGGAAGCCCTTAGCTCAAACTCAACTCTTTCAAAAGAAATTGGCTGATATGCAGACTGAAATTACGCTTGGTTTAACGGCGTGCTTGCGGGTTGGTCGGCTAATGGACGAGGGTAGGGCTGCACCAGAAATGATTTCCCTTATAAAGAGGAATAATTGTGGAAAAGCATTGGACATTGCCAGGCAATCTCGCGACATGCACGGTGGCAACGGGATTTCACAAGATTTTCATGTATTCCGGCATTTAATGAACCTAGAAACGGTAAATACTTATGAAGGCACACATGACGTCCACGCTCTAATACTCGGTCGATCACAAACCAATTTACAGGCTTTTTTCTAACTCCAATATTACACGAAATAACAACATCATACGGATCGAAGTTTATGGAATTAGAAAAACTTTTTAATCAAAAATTTTTATATGATCTAAGTTTTTTTAATTTTGAAAACGCAATAACGGCCACATATTTTGCAGACGCAGATTTAAATATAATTAAGGTCAATAAAAACTTCAGATCCCTTTTTAATAATGATGTTACTCTTGAGGGTCAAAACCTTCTAACATTATTGGGTTTGTTAGACGTGGCGCAAAGCTATATCTCAGAATTTAAACAAAAGCTGAATAAAGACGGAAAACTATTAATCCATAAAATAAAAATAAAAGTGGG
>TARA_Y200000002_G_scaffold104907_1_pt1 | contig 9866 bp, 7 predicted proteins | sample TARA_Y200000002 | Tara Oceans TARA_Y200000002 (sample SAMEA2619388) | marine metagenome | biome: marine biome (ENVO:00000447); feature: surface water layer (ENVO:00002042); material: "saline water (ENVO:00002010), including plankton (ENVO:xxxxxxxx)" | depth 5 m | reverse complement strand
CTCCTTGAGTTTGAGTGCGTTGTCCAGCATGAGACCTGTGTTGGCAATGCTCGTTGAATAGTTGGAATGTATCCAAGCTACTTCTTCAGCGAGTTCCTTCGAATCGATTCGGACATCTGAACCTGCTGCGGCAAGTGAACTGTTCATTCGCTCGGCCGTTGTGGAGGCCCAAGACGAGTCGCTTACAACTTCACTTACATCACCAAATCGCAGGCCTATTCGGTTGATTTTATCGGAGTAGGTCGGTCCGATACCCCGCCCAGTTGTCCCTATTGTGTTGTCAAGACTGTCCATCGCTCGATGGTATGGGAGAATGATGTGCGCCCGTTCTGAAACAAACAAGCGGCGTCCACGAGGATCATCGCCACCCGTTTCGATCCAGTTTTCAATTTCAGTATTGAGCACCCAAGGGTCAACGACCATTCCATCTCCGAGCACCAGTGAACATTCCTGTCGAGTAATTCCCGATGGCAGCAGATGGAATTTCAGTACACGATCGCCTATGACAACCGTATGACCAGCGTTGTTGCCGCCTTGGAACCTTGCAACCCATGTCGCTTTTTCTGCAAGCCTGTCGACAAGTTTGCCCTTTCCTTCATCGCCCCATTGCGCTCCTAAAATAACGGTTGCTGGCATATTGTTCAAATTGAACCAATCCTAGAATGTCTTTGAACTATACCCTGTTGCGGCTTCGATATTTGCGGGACAGTATAGGGTCATTTGAACACATCTTCATATACTGTCGTTCAATCTTCCTATCATAGTGATTAATTAGCAGTGTTTCCTTTCTAATCGGACACCTGCGACTGATGGATTATGATGCAATAAAAGCAACAATTTATATATTGGTTAGAACAATTACTATACCTGGAGTTGAGAAGATGAGTGCAAGTTTTGATAGTAAAAGTGGACGCAACCAGAACGATACAAACGTTTCCAGCGAGCGCCGAGTTCTTGAAGGTCACACAAGACCCTGCGAAGAGTGCGGTGCGGTGGATTGGAGCCTTGACGCCACTCGCGGGGAAGTTACATGCAACAGTTGCGGACTGGTCGTTGAAGAGAATGTTCTCGATCCCGGCGCGGAGTGGACCCAAAGAGACCGAGGAGAGGACCGTTCCCGTGTTGGTGCACCAATGACCTACACTCTAGCCGATCGAGGCCTGAACACTACCATCGATGTTCGTGACTTGAACACAGGTGCAGCCAGCCGACACGGAATCTCAAGCCAAAGCCGTAGAGAATGGCGACGACGAAGAATCATCGATGAGCGTTCAAAAACCCGTAAATCTCGCGAGCGCAACCTCGTGAAAGCCAATCAATTCATTCGTGACCGCTCGCAGCTCCCTACAGCGTTGCAGGAAGAAGTCGCACGATTGTACAGGCGTCTCTCAGACAAAGGGTACGTGACTGGTCGTTCCATTGCAGGCGTCGCTGCGGCATGCACATACCTTGTCGCTCGCGAAGAGAACGTCCCACGACAGATTCCAGACATCGCTGAACAATTTTCAATCGAAGAAAAGGAACTATCGCGGTTGATTCGACAAGTGTCACGAATGCTCAACATGCATTCCATCAGTTCCCCTGACCAATACATCGACCCGTTCATGTCAAAACTCGAACTTGCGCCATCCATGCGAAGTCAGGTTCAACATTTGTGGTCGGTCATCAAACCCCATGAAGATGTATGGCAAGGAAAGAAACCGATGGGTGTTGCTGCAGCGCTGATCTACAAAGCGTGCAATGAGTCAGGCTCTCCTAGGACACAGTCTGAAATTTGCTCCATTGCCAACGTCTCAGAAGTAACCCTACGAGGTTTGTTGCGACTGATTGAGGGACTTCTTGCCAAACTGGGCGAAGGGTCCCAGCAATGAGACCCTAAGTTTCTTGAATCGCCCCTGTTTGGGTTGTTCATGGGATTCAAGGCCAAAGCCCGCAAGAACAAGGTGAAGACCACTACCGACGATGGTCAAAAGAAGAAGTCATCTTCCGGAGAGTTACCCTGTGCAATAAAATCCTGCAACCGATTCGCAGACAAACGACTCGGGGGCCGTTCTCTTTCATTTGATGATGCAACTGAAATGTGGGGATCTGGTAACTTTCTTTCCACTAAAGGAAGGGTTCGCGTATGCAAGTCATGCTATCGGTCTTGGAAGAAAGAGAACAAGAACGACGATATGTATTGATTCACTTTCACTTTCACTTTCGCCTCAAGAAAAACAACCTATACCGACTGCACTCAGTTACAAGGTATGCGTAACAACCGAACAATCGTGCGAAGCCTCGTGACTGGACAAGGAACCTTCCTTGCGATGAGTGATGGACTCATTGTATGGGAGACGTCATCCGCACGCAAGACCCTGCACTTGAGAACCATGGCGACTGCGCTTCTCGGCGTTAAGGAAGACAATTATTCAATCTCAAAACTCTTTGTTGGAGATAAACAAGGCCAGCTTCATGTGGTTCAATTTCCTGACTTCGTATTGTCGCACACCGTCACTGTGAGTGACAATGCTCTGCGAGCCATGTGCATGACTGATCATGGAGACCTTTTGGTAGCCGATGCTAAAGGTCGTGTGCTAAGCGTGGACAAACAAGGGAAGCCATCGTCGTTGTTTGACACAAACCGATCGGTTTCGTCCATACGCGTCGAGAGAAAGACCATCCGGATTCAGTCCGGTTGGGAGCAGTGTGTTTACAACTGGAAAGGAGACTTAGCCAATTCTGAAGATGCTTCGCGTTCATTTGGTGACAGCCTCATAATGCGGCGAATGCGTGAGCGCAAAGCCTTGGAGGAACGACGTCGCGCAGCTGAGGCTCAATTGCGACTCTTACCTTCTGCCTGATTGCTTTCTTGTTCCTTTCTCGGCCAAGATGGAACCGGCTCATGCCACAGTGAGGTGTGAGCAGGCTTGGGCCAAGACCGAGGTATTGCGCCTTGATCATCAATGATTTGGTTGAGCATTGTAATATGACGTTGTATGGTTTCTGAGATATGGCCTTGCCCCTGAAGGCTCGGACCATGCATCGGGATCAACTTTTCTGCATCCAATTTCAACAGCGTTTCAAGACTCTCTTTTCCTTGAATAAGATTGCCTGTAGGTACATCCCATCGCATTGGACGGTCTGCCCTTGGAACCAAGGCACCCGCGATTATCGTCTTCGTTGAGGGAATGTGAATCAAGAGATTGCAACTGCTCGGTCCAGGTGCTTCGAGAATCTCAATCAATTCATTTTCAAGGAACACATGTTGCCCAATTTCCAAACCAACAGCGTTCACAACCGGCATATCTGAATCAAATCGATTGGCCCATGTGGTGAAAAAATCACCCGTTGATAGAGAAGAGACAGCAGAAGGATGCGTCGCAATCGGTATTCTTCCGAAGTGTTCAGAGATTGCGAGTGAACCACCGCTGAACGGATAGCGACGTGAAGTGAGAATAATCTCTCGGAGGGTAACACCCAAACCGAGTTGGCCGACGATTCGTTCTTGTTGGAGCAATTGATACCAAGCCGTACCCGCATCGATGAGGATGGCTTCTTTTGTTCCCATCAGAAGAACTGCATTCGCATCGTGATGAATCCCTGGGAGGCGTACAATGCGCATGGTTGGGCCTGTTCTCTCAAGTGTTTGAACCATGGCATCATGATGTCTCTAATCCGGTGGTTGCGGTTAAATAGAGGAAGTTGGTGGCGAAGCCATGGCACGATTCCCCGAAGCTGAGGCTCGATTGCTCGTTCGTAAAATTTGCATGAAATGCAACGCTCGAAACGCTGCTCGTGCTGAACGATGTCGCAAGTGTGGCTACAAAGGCTTGCGCTGGAAGAACGTTGAGCGTAAAGGCATTTGATTTTCAAGGTAAAATCAACGGTAGCAGCGCTGCCATTGGGTCTCCAATCAACCACAGTGGAACAATTGCAGGGAACAAGAACAGCAGTAACGGTAGTTTCAAACTCACCCATATGCGCTCAGCATCAAAGTTTTCCAATCGCTCAATGTGCTCATTCATCTCGACGTCGGTTGGCGTTCTTCGGGGCGCTCTCCTTCTGTGATTCAGAACAAGCTCACCGTTTGGCATTTCCATCGTATCGGTGAGCAACCAAACGTGGCGTTCTCGAACCTCTTTCAGCGGCACACAAAGAGCCATCCAAGCCATGGTTAGGTCCGAGAAACTCTTGACCGAACCTGACACAATGTTCCGGAAGAAAAGGACAAATGGGATGAGGATGAACAAGAACCCTCCCCAAATGAGTAAGCTCAATGACGGTGGTAAGTGAAGCACAGCCTCATCCATTGCAGACGTGTAGGAAACAGGGACAGATTCCCACGATGGGAAAAGAAGCGTCACCCACATCAAGGCCTTCGCATCCGCACCCCCGTGGATAAATCGTAATCGCCATGCTAAATCAATAATCAAGATGGTGAACAACGCACCAACATACGACCACCACAAGGTGGCATCCGGCGATGCATCACCGACCAGAACATCAAGCGGTGATGTCGATGCAAAGCGGAAGCCTGCAGCAACGATTCCGATGACGGACAAGAGATACCAAACCAGAACAATCTGATCCAAGCGATTTCCTGCCCGAACATCACGAAGAGTTGGACGCCCAACAACGGAACCACTCGCATACGCCAAAAGGGCGGATGCTGTTAACCAAACAGACCAATGTGGCTGTTGCATGAGAAGGTCAAGGGTCCAGATGAAAACGATCGGTTTGGTCCAAACAATCCAATGCTCGTTGGAGACTTTACGCTCCTTGTGATCAAACCAAGCGGCCCAAGCCATGCAAAGTATGAGGACGGCCATTCGAGCCCACCCGAGAATCAGGTCAGAATCGACATCCATTATTGGACCCATGTCGCCAATGACCTTAAAGACGGCCCACGACAAGGTATTCTTATTGCGGATTCTGAGGAGTTGTGGTGATGGACGTCGAAACAAGGCTAGAGCAAGTTGCTACCGTCATCAATCAAATTGATGACCCGAAGGTACCACGAAACATACGCAGGCAGGCGAAAGAGACCTGTGAAAATTGGTTGTTGAACAAAGCAAAGAAACTTGATGTTCGCATTGCTATGTCGCAATCAAAGTTGGAGGAACTCTACGAGGACCCGAACATTCCACCAGAATTTGGTACACTTATTCTAATGATCAATACTGAACTTGAAAAGATTCTGACTGACATTTTGTGATTACTCTTCTTCATCGAAAAGGTCGTACATCGATTGAAGCACAACTCTGTTGGATTTCTTAAGTCGACCAGATTCGATGTCGATGTTGTTAAGTTGCAAGAAATACGAATCATCATCGTACAACAATGCTGCGTCTTTGATGTATGCATACTGTTCTGGCGTCATTCTATTTCGCTTCAAAGAGCGCTCAATTGCATGTTTGGCTGCAGTCTTGGCCATTTCTCGATCACTTAAGCCAAGAATCCGTTGGAGATCTTCCAATGAACGGCTTTCATGACTGCTGATTCTTCCATCCTTCATTGCATCTCTCCAAGCCTCGTCAATCGATGGCGCACGCTCTGCAAGGAGTATAGCGATTGGTCGAGTAGGTTCGATGTTCTCAAGAATAATCTTGAAGATGACGGTAAACGGTACAACGAGAACCATCCCGAGGATTCCCCAAACCCAGTAAGAATAGGCTGTTGTCAAAAGAAGCAAAACCGGGGAAATATCCAGCGCCCTGCCAGCCCATTTGGTCTCGATGATGCTGCCCCAGAGTTGTTGGTTCGAAACCAAGAGAATCAACAGCACAAACCACGCAACGGGCAAGAGCGTAACAAATCCAAGAATCAAAGGAGGAATCGTTGCTATCAGCGAACCGATGTATGGGACATAGTTCAGAATAAACGTCAGCAGTGCCCAAGTGAACCACAGGTCAATGCCAAACGCAAACAGAATAATCCCTGCAATTCCAGCAGTACCTAAACCAACACCTGTTTTGACAACGACGTAGGTGTTAATGCTCTCTTGAATTTGAATTTGCATGTCTTGGACCCGTCCAGAGACGCCACCTGGCCAAGCACGTTCAATTCGTCCAGGCAGGAAGCTCGCTTCAAAAATAATGAAGATGAGGAAAAATGTCACAGTAAGACCCATTGCGAGAAGCCCACCAACACTCGAAACAACACCTCCGGCAAGGTCTGCAATACCGGAATCGTCGGACAGAAGCCCCATCTCGGCCAAATCCTCTGTGAACGTCCCGTTGGACGAATTCAACGATTCCGTAATCGAGGAACCGATGACAGGAGTGGCTTTGATTTGGTCCCACCGTTTGTCCAATTTATCATTGTACTGTTTGATTCGTTCTTCGTCATCTGCAAGCTCACTGACTTGATCGAATGCGAGATACCCTGATGCAATGATCACAAGGAACGTCGAGAGCAGCATTGTGAGATAAGACAGCCCAATCGGAAATCCGTTTTTCGAGAGATAATCAGAGCCTGGTTTGAGTACAAAATAAATGCCAAGTGCGATGAAAAACGGTTGGAAGATGCCTTTTAGCTCAATCATCCAAATTGTTAGGAGTGTCAAGAGAATCGCTGCAAACGCGAGTGCTCCCAATCGCCTGTGAAAGGTCTCGTTGTCAAACACAGACCCTCGTCCGACCATACAGTCCTCTCTTCGCCTCCACGTTTGAATTTATTGTGGAACATTCTCTGGCTCTCTGGACTCAACCTTGAAGGAGAGGAGGAATGCAAACATCATCAACAAACCGCAGATGTGGAAGGCGGTATGATAATCAAAAAAGCCGTTTCGATCGACCGTGATGGTCCAAACATATCCTCCTGTTAATGGTCCGAGAATACGAGCGAAGGATGAAAGAGACTCTTGCGAACCCATTACCGCACCCAATTCATAGTCCTCTTGACGAGCCAAGGAAGTAAGAACTGTACTTGAAGACGGTTGAAACAACCCATTTCCAATGGCTATGCAGCCTGTGATCAGAATCATCCAAGCCCAGACAAAGTCAAGACTCGAGTAGGGGATTAGGACCAAACCAATTCCTGAAAGAACGGAGCCAAATCGTAGGATGAAGAGCGAACCATATTTTCGAGTGAGAGGTCCGATAAGGCCACCTTGGGTCACAATTCCCAGTATGCCAATGAGTGCAAATATTCGTCCGTTTTGTGATTCACTAAATCCTAATCCACCTTGACTTGGATCCATTTGAGTGAAGAGAATGAAAACAGCATGCATCACTGTAAACCCGAACATGTACAGGAATGTAACCCACATGAGCGAACCGATGTTCTTTGTGGCAAGCATGCGCTTTACGTTCGTACCGGTTCGTCTCATCGTGTCACCCCATGATTGCTTGGAACGCTTTGTTCTTGAGTCTGGATGAAGCGATTCAGGTAGATACTTGAATGCTAGAAGAAGCGAGAAAATCGAGAGAACACTCGCCAATATGCATGGAAGAAGATAGGGATTCGTTTCAAAGATGGTATCAGCAAAGACGCCCCAGCGTTCAGCAGGAGAGGAAAGTTCTCCGCCGAGGAACGGCCCTACGGTAAACCCTAGGCCGAATGCTGCACCGATAATCCCCATACGAGATGCAAGTTGCTTTGGAGTACTAACGTCGCCAATGTAAGCACGGGCAACAGCAATGTTTCCATTGAATACACCGGCCATAAATCGAGCTGCAAGAGCCATCATCAATGTGTTGGCAAGACCAAAAACCGTGAAGAAAACAGTATTTCCAACAAGCCCAATCATAAGCACAGGTCGCCTTCCAATACGATCGCTTAAACTCCCCCATATTGGTGAAAAGAGGAACTGTGCCGCAGAATAGGAGGTCATGAGCAAACCCACCCATAGACCAATTTCACTAATGTCCTGCTCGGTAGCCAAATCTTCAACGAGATAGGTGAGGAACGGAATAACAATTCCAAATCCAATCATGTCGATCATGGTGACGAGAAAGAGGATGAGCAGGGCTCCTTTTCCAGCATCCATCCCAGAAGATGGAACTGCTTTTTCATCCATAAACCGGTGGAGGACATCCACTCTTTGAAGTCATGCTTCGGACTGTAGTTCAAATCGACGTTGTCGGTCCTGATAAATCGGGGGTCAAACGATCAATAACGGAACCGAGGCGTTCTACGAGGCTCTGCTTTTGATCATGCGTGATGAGCGCATGCTGCATGACTTCGTCGAGTGTGTCAACAGCAATGACTTCAACACTGCCCTCAAATTGTTCGTCGAGCAAAACATCTTGCATGTTTGAACGAGGTATGATGACGGTCTTGACTCCTGAGCGAGCAGCAGCTTCTATTTTCGCTGTGACGCCGCCGATTGGAAGAACTTCACCACGGACCGAAAGTGATCCGGTCATTGCGAGGTCTTGTCGGATTGGGATGTTTTCCAGCGCAGAAATGATGGCGGTTGCGATTGTGATCGACGCTGAGTCTCCATCAACACCGTGTGTATCAACGAATTGGATGTGGATGTCGTAGTCAGAGACATCTTTTCCAGTGAGTTTCTTGATGACAGCGCTAACATTCGTAACGCTTTCTTTCGCCAAATCGCTCAAACCGCCTGTTGCGTGTATCTTTCCGCCACCACCTTGCGAAGGAGTAACGAGCGCTTCAACAGGGAGCATAATTCCACTAAAGTCCGATAGACCTGAATTTGCTCCAAGAACAGCGAGGCCGTTGACTCGACCGACTCTGTTCCCTGAATTGACAATAAGAGCATAGTCAAGCCTTCGCTCAATCATTCGGTCAGCAACCTGCTGCTCCAATGGCTTGGCGATCGAGCGTGCTGCGAGAACGTGAGCATCCGTGACGAATGGGGCCCCATCTTCAGCAGCGAGGTCTCCCGCAATTCGAACGAGACCGCCAAGTTCACGGAGTCGTAGGGAAAGTTTTCCACGGCGACCTGCTCTACGCTGGGCTTCTCGAAGGATCAAGGATACACCCGATTTATCGAAGTGTGGAATCTCTCTGGTTGAACCCATGTCGCGCAAGACTTCTTGTGCAATGAATCGAATCAGACGCTTCCTGTTACGGTTGGTATCGGGCATCTCTGAGTTCACGTAGACCTCGTACCCGTATCCTCGTATACGACTTCGAAGCGCTGGGTGCATACCTTGAATGGCATCAAGATTGCCCGCAGCGATGAGAATAAAGTCACAAGGAACCGGTTCTGTTTTGGTCAATGCACCTGATGAGCGTTCCGAGCGACCTGAAATAGGAAAGGCTCGTTCCTGCATTGCAGTGAGCAATGCCTGCTGTTCTTCGAGACGAAGGAGATTGATTTCATCGATGTAGAGAACTCCCTTGTTGGCTCGATGGATTGCGCCAGGTTCGACACGATCGTGAGCTGGGGTTTCCATACCACCGGATTGGAATGGATCGTGGCGTACATCGCCAAGGAGTGAACCGGAAAGGGTTGCTGTTGCATCAACAAACGGTGGACGTTCATCGATTTCGTGCTTAACCAGTACTTTCGGAATGCGGCCTTCGTCACCTGAACCAAGCCGGCTGCGAATGAACATGTATCCAAACATTAGGAGAAACATACCAAACAAGAGTGTGAGTATGTCCCCGCTAGGGATTGCAACAATGACGAGCAAGAAGGCAACAGCACCGAAACCGATCAAAAGCATGCGTTGAGCCTTTTCTTTTTGCTCTCGAATGGCCTCTTTTTGGATGCGTACAATGCGATCAGCACGTCCGGCAGGTACCGAACGGACACGAGGTTCGTTTTCGTCATCCTCGTTTGGGTAAACAAGGACATCTTCCAGAGCATCTTGTGGCAACAAATCGGTCATTGAGCGCGCCAGCATCGATTTGCCTGTTCCTGGGTCACCGATCATCAACATGTGACGACGCTGCTCGGCCGCCTT
>TARA_Y200000002_G_scaffold99592_4_pt1 | contig 9876 bp, 5 predicted proteins | sample TARA_Y200000002 | Tara Oceans TARA_Y200000002 (sample SAMEA2619388) | marine metagenome | biome: marine biome (ENVO:00000447); feature: surface water layer (ENVO:00002042); material: "saline water (ENVO:00002010), including plankton (ENVO:xxxxxxxx)" | depth 5 m | reverse complement strand
GACATCGAATTTGATGGTACCTCAGTCGCAGGATACGCTTACGGTGTCTCCATCGATTCTGCTACCTTGCTCCTCTACGGAGACGCAGACATTGCAGGAACAACGGCTGGTGTATACGCAGACAGCGCAACGGTCACTGCAATTGGTGCATCCGTTGACGGTGGTACAACCGGTACAGGTCTCTACATGGTCGACGGTGACTACTCGTGGATCTACCCACTCGACGCTGCAGGAGACGTTGGTGTCTATGCTGAAAATACCGAGTTCCGATGGGACGGCGGTGTTTCAACGGCGACAACAGCACTCCATGCTGTTGAGTCAATTGGATCCGTTGAGAACTTGACATGGTCGGCTTCGACCACGCAAATCAATGCAGGCTCGAACGCATACGTCACCAGCATTGGTAACACGCTCGACGCCTCCAAGATTAGCATCGTCTCGTCTGCAACCATCGATGAAGCGAACTTGTTCAGCCTTGATGCAACGCACCTCGAAGGTGCTGCATCCGCCGTTGGTATGACCTTGGTCTCAACCGACGGAACCCGTGCTGCATACGTATCGCCTTCGTTCCAGCCAGACATTATGGCTGTGGATGGTGACAACTCAGATTGGATTGGTAACACACCATTGAACCCATCCGATGACGCTATGCCAGGATTGATCTCCGGAGACGGAACCAACGACTTCTACGTCACATACAGTGAGGGCGATGCGCTCTACATCGGTATGACAGGCGAAGATCTGACCAACAACGACCTCTTGATTTACCTTGACGTCGTTGCTGGCGGTTCCAACACTGGATACAACCTCAACGGTGCACACACACTACCGGTTCAAGCAGACTTCCTCTTCTGGGCTACAAGCGACTCCAACATGGACCTCTACTCCAATGGATTCCTTGGATGGGGCGCAAGCTCCCTGTCCACAGATGCTGTCGACGCTGACTTGGGAACAACAACCGCTGGTTTCTTCGAAATCGCTATCCCATTCAGCCGAATTGGTGGAACACCTGATGAAGTGAACATTGTTGCAGTCGTCCAAGACGGACAAGCCAACATCCAAACTGTTCACCCAACTCAGACTGTAACGACCGGTGTCCAAACACTTGCTGAGTACATCTCTCTCGAGACAACTCACGGTGACTTGGAAACAGGAAGCATCAGCGATGAAGTTCTTGTCTACCGTACCTACAAGGGTACCACCACCGCAGGACCTGCAAAGGACTACGATGTGATGATCAAGACAAAGGCAGACTGTTCATATGACTGGGCGACTGTTGACGCTGTTTCGATGGCGACCAACCAAGAGCTCACTATCGACATCAAGCGAGCATGTCCTGAAATCCAGGCTGCTCTCGCAGATGATGCAATTGACGAAGACAGTGAAGCATACGTCATCTCCTTGACCGACCTCGCTGACGATGTCCAAGATGAAGAGGCAACTCTCACATGGACCGTCACAGAAGGAACAACCGTTGCACACAGCAATGTATTGGTCGATTGGAACCAGAACGGTCAAACTGTTACCATCACACCGCTCACTGATCAGTTTGGTACTGTTGAGTTCGAGTTCATTGTTACAGACAGCCACGGCTTGACTGACACAAAGAACATGACTTTGACTGTCAACAACATCAACGACAAGCCAGATATCTGTAACACAGAGCGTGCTGATTGTATGCCAGTCTTCGTCGATGACGGATCTTACACGAACATCGTTCCTGAAGGATTCGGCAGTGTATCCAAGTTCCTTGGAGACATCTCGAACGCAAGCAAGTCGTACATCCGTGATATGGACAACGAGCAGAGCCCTGTTCGACAAGTCTACACTTGGGGTGCATCCGTACCAACCGAATGTATTGCATTCGGCGTATCGGTCACCAACAATGAGTTGACGATTACAGAGAACACCGCAAACGAACTCGGTGGAACCTGTACGGTCACACTCACACTCAGTGATGATGGTGCAGAAAACCAAGACGCAGACCCATACACGGTTGACTTCTCAGTCAGCCCAGTGAACGACGCTCCAGTCGTCGTCGACTGGGACGTTACGTCCGGTGCAGTTGTTACTGCGGCAAACGGATCTACTCCAGTAGCTCCATGGTCCATCAGCCTCATGGAAGATGACACCAACGCAAACAACCTCACATACGACCTATCTGCGGTCAAGTACGACGTTGACCACAACGCTGCTGACTTGACATGGACTGTTGAATCAACCGACCAGTGTACCTACGAGAACTACTTCAGTACAGAGATTGTTGGAGACAACCTTGTCTTCACACTCGTACCTGATGCAACAACCACTGCTAACGCTTGGGAAATTGACTACTTGAACAACAACGGTATCCATCAGATTGGACCAAGTGGATCGGACTTCTGTCAAATCCGCCTTGTCCTCAAGGATACATTGACTGCACCGAACTACGTACCGAACTACGACCAATCACTCATGCCGATTGCCAACTACCAACAAGGTGTAGCAACGCAAGAGATTGGTGTTCGTGTTGAGAACGTACGAGAACTCGTCGCTGACTACTTCCTCGATGACGTCGTCGGATTCGACTTCCAAGGCATCGACAACGTTCTCACAGGCACTTACGTGCCTGTTGAGGTTGACGTCGGAGCTGGTGGCGATCAAGGCCCATACACCTACGACCACATGTTGGCCGTAACCTTCCACACGAGTGGAGGCCATGGTGAAGCCGAGAACGTCATGTACGTCACACCACCAGAATGGGGTCAGACCATTACAATCCAAGAGTACGTCTACATCGTCGACAACGGCAATGGTGACACACCGTACATTTGGGTTGAGATGGATGTCCTCACCTGTCTCGATGAAGAGTGTGACATGTCGAAGGCCCCTGCACAACGGTTCCAGACCGATGATCCAACATCCCACATCAACTACGGTGGCGGTGTTGTTGGTGACCAATGGTCCAAGCCTGGTGCATACGGTGATGATGGATTGAAGGAGTCGCAACGCCGACCACTTCTCCAAGACAGTGACTGGTGTAACAACGTCATGTTCTCCGAGGCTTCCGCTGTCGGTAGTGACGCTGGAATCCCAACCGCCTGCAACCACGTGAACAAGCCGTCTGAGGACTTCCTCAGCAGTGGAGACAAACTCCCATCCGTTGTTCAACTCGGTGGCGGAATTGGATCTGTTCCATCGTTCGCACCAAGTCTCGTCGTCGTAGCCCTCGCTGGTTTCTTCGTCACTGCACTTGCAATGGCAAGCCGCCGTGAAGAGGAAGACGGAGAAGAAGAAGATACCCGACGCATCGTTGAAGACGAAATGGCTGTCAGCCCAGTTATCGCTACCATCTTGATGGTTGCTATCACTGTCGTCCTTTCCGGTGTTATCTACGTCTGGGCCTCTTCTCTCGCAGAGACCGGTAAGTTGGGCGTGCCTCGAGTCACCTTTGACATCGAGAACGAGAAACTTGGTACTGCAGACGGATACTGGGCAATCACAGTTGATCAAACCGAAGCTGAGTTGGCTACAGCGGCTGTTACCGTAACAGTCCTCTACACCAACACAGAGGGTGTTCGAACTTCATACGAAACGTTGCTCTCAAACACAAGCAATGTCTATGGATTCAATCCAGCGAACAGCGATGCGTTTGTAACCTTCGTTGACAAGGTCGAGGACCAAGGTAGCTTCAAGGAATCTACCTTCGGAATCGGTGACCAAATCTTCGTACGAACTCATGCCCCTGATGGTCAGTCGCTTACGGATGCAACAATCCGTATCACCTACCAACCAGGACCAGGCGAAGGGTCTGTCATCAAGACATACCAAGACCTTGAGTTCAACAAGATCGTCTGAAGTTCAGTTACGACTGAGAACAGTTGATGGGCCGGTGGCCTCACAGCCGCCGGCCCAATCTTCTGGTGCCAATGCGAATGCTTTCAAGCATGAATTGCTAGGATAGGACATGGTCAGCGTTTGCCGATGTGTTGTATTTGATTGCGATGGAGTCCTCGTTGACTCTGTAAGCTCTTGGAAAACATTGCACGATGGATTTGGAACGGACAACAGCAAGAATCTTTCACGATTTATTGCTGGTGAAATCTCCGATGTTGAATTCATGCGATCGGACATCGCTATGTGGAAAGCAATTCGAAACCCCATTCATGAAGATGAACTGTTTCGAATGTATTCTGGAATAGGCTTGATGAAAGGCGCTCGTGAAACAGTGCAACAACTACAAGATGCAGGCATCTATGTTGCAATTGTAAGCGCAGGTGTTGATCTCTTTGTTAGCAGCATAGCGGCTATGCTAAATGTTGACGATTGGATTGCAAATGGATTTGAGTTCGATAAAGATGGATACTTGTCCGATGATGGCGTCTGCCGTCTCCATGCCAGTGGAAAAGGCGATGTCATTAGCCGTCTGATGCAGATGCATGGGTTTGCGGCAGATGAAATCGTCTCTGTGGGAGATTCAGAAATGGACCTCTCCATGATGATCGACGGAAGCCATTTCATTGGGTTTAACCCAAGTAGAGAATCCTCCCTCGAAGCATTTACCAAAGCAGATGTGCCTATTGTAACCGAAAGAGACCTATCGAAGATTCTTGATTACATTCATTTTCCTTCAAGCGAAGGGAATTGAAGTCGATTTGTGTGACTGAAGATTTACAATTGTCAGCATACACGGCTTTGGTTGGAAACCCAGCATCTTTTGGTACGAAGTTTGATCTTGCCACGTAGAAGAACAGACCAGTGTTGTTCCCCTGAAATCCAAGCATGCATGGCCATGGACGTGACCAGTGACAAAGATGTCCGGTACCTCACGAATGACAAGACCATCTTCAAGTTCTGGGGATAACGGTGTCTTACCCCCCCATTGTGGGGCTAAATGTCGTCTTCTTAGCATCTGACGCATAGCTTCCACCGGTTCGGAATACGTTACCGTGCGTAGTCCTGCTACAAAATCATCGATCGACTTTCCATGGTATGAGAGCAAACGAACATCGTGAAGGGAAAAATCACAAGGATTCCCAACAAACGTGGTTTTGTTGTAATCTTGTTGAATATCCTTCTCAAAGGTAGGTTGAGGTTCAGCTGGCCGTACAGCATCGTGATTCCCGGGTAACATTATGCATTCGACCCAATCCGGCAACAACTCCAAAAGACGTGCAAATTCACTGTACTGCCCGAATAGATCTGGAATTGCGAGCTCTTTATCTTGGCCAGGGTAAATCCCCACTCCATCGACACAATCACCACTCAAAATTAGATATTTAATCGTCTTCGCAAGCGGATCGGTATGGAACCATCGCACCATTTTGTGCCACTGTGCTTCAAGAAATGTCTTTGAGCCAACGTGAATATCTGATAGGAAAGCAACACTTACACCGATGTCTGCGCTTTTTTTGTCATGTCGATCTTTCATAGGGAAGAACAAGTCATCCACATAAAATATGTCGCCGGTTTGGGAGAACGAACCACTGACGCCAAGAACATCATCCGGCATCAACCCGGCTTCAACGACTTGTTCATGCATACGATCCCTATCATCTCCCTGACGTATTGTTAACAAACAGTTCATCTCACCTGTTTCATCTTCAAGTCCAAACATCAAGTGTCCATTTTTTGTGTGGCGTGGGTCATTGACAAGACCAATTGCAACTGCGAGATTTTCATATCCTTGATACCGTTGATATTCGATGTTCAATCGCCCGATTTCTTGGGGTTTTCTCGGAAGTCTTGAATTTTTCACGATCATCTTGCGTATGCTTTCCAAACGGTCATTAAAACATGCTTGAATGTGACCCATTTTTCCTTCTGTTGTGCTGTTGCCAGTGATGTCGTAATGAATGAGGATGTCATTATCAACATCGGTAGCCATCCCAGAGAAGTCTTTTTCACTCCAGTCAGGGAGATTGTTTCTGTATTGAATATTGACAGGCTCAGGTTCGTTTACTGGGGCGATTGTTCGACCAATAGGTTGACGAATTTTTTCAGCTTCATTTGAGGCTGAATTGCCGGCCATATCAACAAGTTCATTGAGAACATCGATGGAAAGCATTCCTCTTTCAAATCCAATTTTTTCTCCTTGATCAAGTACTTTGAAGGGATTGCGAAGGGTGAGTAACCTTTCCTTGACACCGGTCGTAACAAGGATTCCTCGTTTCATCAATTCCTGCGAAATCATACCCCATTCCGCAGTCATGAGTGTCAATGGGAGGCGACCCTCCAAAAGGCTTCATGTTCATTCGTTTCCTGAGTCACCCGACCATTCAACGTCGGTTCCAAGATTGGCATCGGAGGGAATGCTCGATTTATCGGACCAAGATTGCGCTTGCCATTCCGCAGAACGAGCAGCAGCATCGGCTCTTTGGTTTCGAGCAATCTCTTCTAAGGCTCTCTTTCGGGCTTCTTCCTCACGCCTTTTTATTTCATTCTGAAGTGTTTGCTCAGCAAGTTCCATTGCTTGATCCCAATGTCGTATCGCAGTAAGGAGTGCGAAATGAACGAACCCTTCTTTGTTTTCTTGCCGGTTACCACCAATTTGGGTCGCTTCAGCAATTGCCCAAGTACGTGAAGCGATTCCGACGTAAACATATCCCACCTTTTTATTGGTACCATCGTTGCTCGGCCCGGCGATTCCGGTTATGGATATTGCAATGTCAGCATTTGCTCTTGCGAGTGCTCCCTGTGCCATTTGGATTGCAACTTCTGCAGATACTGCACCTCGCTTTTCCAATGTTTTGTCATCGACATTCAATTCACGAATTTTCGCATCATTTGAGTATGTGACCCAGGATTGATTGAACCATTTACTCGCTCCAGCAATGTCGGTGAGTGTGCTTGCAAGCAATCCCCCAGTGCATGATTCTGCGATGGTGATGGTGTAACCATCCTTGAGACGGCGAACCAAACGGGCCGCAGCGGCTTGAGCCTCTTCGTCCATTGCTCCGTCGTGGATACGCATCCGTTTTGAGGTTATTGCATTGCCAAGCGTTTCAAATACGTCACCAACGACGGAAGGTTGGGTCTGTGGTCTAGGGGTTTATGACGTCGCCCTTACAAGGCGAAGATCGAGGGTTCAATTCCCTCCGGACCCATTACCATATGTGTTCTTCAATTGACGATACGTCGCATGATATGACCTTCGTGATCCCGCTTCTATGCTGGATTTCTTCAGCATTTTCATTTCCTGCAACAAGCAGTAAATGGACTGCACGACGCCACAAACCGTCATCAGGTTTTGATTTACGATGATCAACTGCAACCAACACGCCATCAAGTTCAGCAAACATCAGTGCTGAAAGCGCATGTTGGATGTCATCTTGGTCCAATAGAATCCATCTCGCCCCAGCCATCGTATCACGGACGTTTTCACCAAGTTCAGAGAAGCGAATGATTTTCATGCACTACACCATTTTGTATCGAAGCAATGCAACCACGCCACCGAATCCGAGAAGTTGCTCGCCTGCATCGTGGTCCACTGAGCATTGGACAAGATTTCCCCCAATATCATCCAAGCCACGTACCCAATCCTGAAGCAACTTGCCATCAAGTTCTGTTTGCTCATCCCGCAATAAATCGACTGCAACAAGTAATGTTTCTATCGCCCCCTCAGCCATTGCCCGAGCAAGCGCTTGTTCTCCATATGCAACGGCTCCATTTGAACTGATTCGCGTCCATACTTCCTCGAGCAATTGAATCTCCTTATGAATCGCATGATTTTCGAGGAAATCGTTTGCTAAGCCTTCACGTATGACCTCATTTGCTCCTGCACGGCCAGCCATAGAGGTCCCAATCGATCGTAAATTACGATTCATATCGACTTCAAGAATAACGGATTTGAGTTTCTCTCTGGCATGCCCTGGTCCGCACAAGATCATAGGTAATTCTGTGCTGGTTGCGGCAAGAATCTCTTTACTCACCTGTTTTAGAAAGGACTGAGCGACTGTTTCACTGGTTCGCGCGTCACCACGCTTACCGCCTCCGCGCATAGTCCAGGTTGCGCCCTCACGCAGTCCTCGAGGTGTGATTTCAAACAAAACAATCTCATCGTTTTCAACAACAATGAGTGAAACATTGCTTTTATTCGAGGAATCAACCGCTTCCTTCAACAATGCATGGTCGAAACTCGGAAAGATGTCCGGTGTTGTCAATTCGATTTCGTCACCGACCTCAATCATATGTGTGTGATGGGATCCAATATCTATTGGTGCCTGCTCAATAATGCCATGGACCCTTAACGTATCAGAATAGGATTGGTACTCAGTTGTTTGAACTCTTAGTTCAATCCACATTCTTTTCCGCTCAGCGGCTTTTGCACGCAAGCCAGATTCAGCGGTTGTCGTATCTCTACGCTCCCCAAGCATCGCCAGATGTCGACTTGGTGAAGCCAGCCGAGCAAGAACCCATAGATCATCTTCAGATTCAATCCGAAGTTTCCAATGGTTCTCGGTCTGTTTGAGTATGCGCATCGATGTTCACCCGAAGACACCCTTCAGATTCCCGTCCTCGTCCATATCCATATCGCTTGCTGCTGGTCGCTTTGGAAGACCCGGCATGGTCATCATCGAGCCAAGGATTGCGACCACAAATCCAGCACCAGCATTCAACCTGAACTCTCGAACAGGCAAATCAAATCCAGAGGGAGCACCAAGCAAACCAGCATCATGTGAGAATGAGTACTGTGTTTTTGCCATGCATACAGGTAAACTACCGTATCCCCAATCAATTATTTTCTTGAGTTGACGTTTTGCAGCTGCTTCAATTTGTACGCTGTTCGCCCCATACATTCGTGTGGCGATTGCGTTCATCTTCGTTTCAATTGAATCACTAGGAGCGACCAGAGGAAGAAACGGTCTCCCGGCCGCAACATGGTCGTGGATAGCAGCAACGACTGCATTTGCGAGGTCTGATCCACCAATGCCACCCTTTGAATGAACCTCAGTTCGGCAAACACGCGCTGCTCCACTTGTTCGTGCAGCCGATTCGATGGCTTCGAGCTCCTCTTCCGTATCGCTCGTAAATTGGTTGATTGAAACAACAACAGGTACGCCGAATCTGGCCATGTTCTTGATGTGGCGATCCAGATTGGAGGTTGCTCCTGCAATGACCGCTTGGACATTTTCACTCTCGAGTTCCTCCTTAGAAGGGCGATATCCTCCTCGGTCACCAAAGGCTTTACCATGAAGTTTCATTGAACGTACTGTAACATTCATGACAACACAATCAGGTGCTTTTCCAGATGTGTTTGCTTTGATGTGCATGAATTTTTCAGCACCCATATCACTGCCAAATCCTGCTTCAGTGACAACGTAGTCTGCACAGGAAAGGGCAATTCGATCAGCAACAATGGATGAATTTCCATGAGCGATGTTTGCAAAAGGGCCGCCATGGATGAAGGCAGGGTTGCCTTCAAGTGTCTGGACAAGATTTGGAAGGAAAGCATTCCTGAGGAGAAGTGCCATTGCACCCGCTGCATCAATATGCTCTGCTTTAATGGGGTGACCTTCCATTGATTCTGCAATCACAATCTCACCAAGCCTTCTCCTCAAATCAGCATAATCATTTGCCAATACGAGAATTGCCATGATTTCAGAGGCAGCAGTGATGTCAAACCGGTCTTGCCGAACGTTTCCATTTGCAGGCCCTCCAAGGCCAATAATCACTTCACGAAGGGAACGGTCGTTCAAATCAACAACACGTGGCCAAAAGACTCGATTCGAGTCAATGTTGCATTCATTCCCGTGTTTGATGTGATTATCGATGAGAGAGGAGAGAAGGTTATGGGCCGAGGTCACTGCATGGAGATCGCCAGTAAAGTGCAAATTGATTTCTTCCATAGGAAGTACTTGTGCTTGGCCCCCTCCCGCAGCACCTCCTTTGATTCCG
>TARA_Y200000002_G_scaffold125130_1_pt1 | contig 9876 bp, 5 predicted proteins | sample TARA_Y200000002 | Tara Oceans TARA_Y200000002 (sample SAMEA2619388) | marine metagenome | biome: marine biome (ENVO:00000447); feature: surface water layer (ENVO:00002042); material: "saline water (ENVO:00002010), including plankton (ENVO:xxxxxxxx)" | depth 5 m | reverse complement strand
GCTAATGTATATGGGTTTGAAACAACATTTCCTTCATTTAGAGCAGCGTAAATATCATCATCTTGTCCAGGTTCTAATAAAGAAAAAATTGGTTGAAATTGTAAGGCTTGGGACACAACACCTCTTTGTTGGAAAATTTCACCGTTTCCAACCGAGGCTGCATTTCCTTTTTTATGTGTGAAATAAGTTTTGGAATAAACATCAATTTTATCATTAAATGCTTTTCTTTTAGCATTCATATTATAATTAATTGTCTTATTATTGGAATTTATGATCACACCTTCTTGGTTGTTGATCCCAAGACCCATAGAAATATTCCTTTTAAAATTTCCCCCCCTATAATTTAAATTATATCTATTGCTTAATGCCACCCTGTATGTTTCGTTTTGCCAATTTGTGTTGACCCCTGTTGATAATGGATAGGGTAGTTCATATTCAATTATTTCAGGGAAATTACTGGTGTTTATAGTTTGACTTCCATCAAAAGGTCCTCCGATTCTGTTAGGATCAGTTATTTCCTTAAAAATTTGATTTAGCACTCTTTGATTCATATAACTTTCAAATCCAAGACCATCTAAAACATTAATATTGTTTCTTACAGTTGTTGCATAGCTCTCGTAGCTAACAGAAATTTTATCTGCACCATCTTCATCATTAGCAGTTTTAGTAGTAATCAAGATAACACCATTTGCTCCCCTAGCGCCATATATAGCTGTTGCTGCAGCATCTTTGAGTACTTCTATTTTATCAATATCATTAGGATTAATAAAACTAAGTGAACTTTGTGACTCTCCACTACCATCCATTCCTTGTGCATCTGTAAGAGGGTCAACCGGTATTCCATCTAATACATACAAGGGCTGAGTTCCACCTAAAATTGAATTGGTTCCCCTGATTGAAATTCCAGATCCACCACCCGGCTCAGAACTTTCAGATACCACAAGTCCAGAAACTTGTCCCTGTAATATACTTTCTACACTTCCACTTCTGTTTTTTTCAAGTTGTTCAGATTTTATCTGAGTTATTGATCCAGATAAATCTTTCTCACTAATATCAAAATAACCTACACTCACGGTGACTTCATCAAGTTCGTTAAGATCAGTCTCTAAATAAACAGTGATTGGCGAGGTTATTATGGGTAACTCAATCGTTTTCTTTCCGATGTAAGAAATTTGAATATTGTCCCCAATTTTTAATAAAATCTCAAAATTTCCATCAAAATCTGAGATAACTCCTAATTCAGATCCAACCACCTGAATTGTTGCACCAGCAAGAGGAATATCAGTTTCTTTTTCAAAAATCTGACCTTTTAAATTTAATTCTTGAGATATAAGATTTATAGAAAATAAAAGAGTTAAGTATAAAATGTATTTTTTCATCGTTGTTTTTTAATCTGGGTTTTTAACCACCAGTCTCTGTCTGGATTGTACTTGTATTTTTTTTGTAATCTTTTTGATTCAATCCTCAATTCTTTTTCAATTTCGTCATAATCTTCATCGTTTATTAAATTATTCATTTCACCTGGATCATTTATTAAATCGTAAAGCTCATCAATATCATTTCCCAAAAAATTATCAACTAATTTAAAGTTTTTTGTTCTAACAGCTAATTGATCTGGACCGGCATACGGCCATGCATCATCAACATAATATTCGAACAATATTGATTTTCTCCATTTTTTCACGTTTTTCCCTTTAATTAGATCTAGCATTGATTCACCTTGCATGTACTCAGGTTTATTTATTCCGGCAAAATCTAAAATAGTTGGTGCTAAATCAATATTTAAACATTGTTCACTTACCTCTGAATTTTTTTTAATAAGTTTTGGATATCTGATAATCATTGGAACCCTAATAGAATTTTCATAAGCAAGTCTCTTGTCTTTAAATGTGTGTTCGCCCATAAAGTAACCATTATCACTACTGTATATAATTACCGTGTTATCTAACTCACCAATTTTTTCAAGAGTCTCAATTACTTTCCCAAGTGATTCATCAACTGCAATCAAGCTTCTCAGTAATTGCATATTTTTATACTTATTTATTGGCCATTTTTTTTCTTTTAGAGTCTCAGGAATTTCGTCACCTTTGTTCCACTTAAATCCAAAAGTTTTTCTTCTTTGCCATTCTGGTTTTCCTTCAAATGTTTCTTTATGCATATTATGAGGTGGTTCTGGAAGTTTTTCACCTTTAAACAACTCTTTATGTCTTGGTGCTGGAAGGTGTCTTTCATGTACTGCTTTGTGCCAAAGGTTCAAACTGAAAGGTTTGTTAGAATCTCTTTTGTTAACTAACCAATCAATGGTTTTTTGTGTTAGTATATCAGTGATGTATCCCTCTTCTTTAGTCTCAACTCCATTATCATTTACTTCAGGATTAAAATATTGCCCCTGACCTATAAAACTATACCAATAATCAAACCCTGGTCTTATGTGATCTTTGCCACGTTTGTGAGCCATATGTATTTTACCAATGTGCGCTGTTTCATATCCGTTTTCTTTTAAATGAACTGAGTATGGAGCAAATGAAACCCAGTCAGGATCAACGTGCTTATTATTTTGATTAACTCCATGAATATGAGGGTAAGTCCCGGTTAAAAAACTCGCTCTTGATGGAGAACATATAGATTGAGTAACAAAAAAGTTCTTGATGTTGACACCATCTGAAGCTAACTTATCTATATTAGGTGTTTTTAAAAAAGGGTATCTCTTAGAGAACCCAACCGCATCGTGTGGTTGGTCATCAACCAAAACAAATAGGAAGTTTGGTTTTTTATCGTTTTTTTCAGCACTTAAATTAAAAGTGCAGGAAATAAATAAAAAGATTAATAATCTTACCATTTTAAAAGGAAAATATAAAAATAAAACTTAGTTATAAATAATTGTAGTTTTTCTAACTATTTTATTATTAATTTAATGACTATTGAACGTTTATGCTAATTCTTTATGAATTTGATAAAATTGTTGTTGAAATTTAAAATATAGATCCCTTTACTTAAAAATGAAACATCAATACTACTATTTGAAGGTTTAATATTAATTTTTTCACCATTCATATTAATTATTTGAAGTTTCCATATTTCTTCATCATAGTTGATGTTAATATAGTCATTTGAAGGGTTTGGATAAACGAATATTTCTTCACTTAATCCAAGTGAATTAACAGAAAGAAATTCATCATCAGGATTACATTCAATCTGATCAAAATCATAGTTTTCTGAATCTAGATTACTTGATGAAACATATCTTGATTCAGCAATTGATTTTGTAGATATGAATCCATTATATAATTCTCCAATCTGAGTAAAGTTGTTATTGCTATCAAAGAAATTTGCAACTTGGGTTGTTGGAGGGAAGAAAGAGTATCTTTCTATGTAGTTTGTTTCTTCAAGAAAAGGTAATGCTAACTGAAGAAACTGCCTGTGTACCCACTCATTTCTATGTCTGTTTGCGTTAAACTCTGTTATCCAAATCGGTAGTCCATACAATTCGTAGACTGAATTAAGGTAATTTACAAATCTGTTGTATACATCTTGGGGGTTAGCATTTGGAGAATTCTGTGGGTTTGACCCCCAATCGTACCAGTGAACAGCAATTACATCTATTCTAATATTCGCCTCAATAGCTTTTGAATTAAATTCATTTAACCAATCAAAAGCTGCCCCTTGTCTACATGCTGGAGAAACCATCCTTACACCCGATTTTAATAAATTTTTATAGTAAGTCAGCGAGGTGTCTACAACACACATGTTTCCGTATTGACCAGACTGCCCATTACAATCATCAGGTTCGTTGAATCCAAGCACGTGAGTAGATTTGTACTTGCTTTTAATTATTTCAATATCATTATCATCATCCGCAGCACCTTTTCCCCATGCCATCGGGGTATATTCGCGATCCAAATCAGAATTTCCGTTGTTACTCCATTTATAAAACCAATCATTATTCATGTACTGAACATCACCAGCAGTACCTTTTTTACTTACCCAATTCCAAGGAATAACCCTTATGAATGAAATTTTATTATTTAAATAATTTGATAATTCCTCAATTACAATGTCTTCTTCAGAAGCTATAAATACTTTACTATTTCCGCTGCCATCATTATTCTCAGCAAATGTGGCCATGTAACCCTTTTTTAAAATAAAAGATGAAATATCATCATTTAAATTATCAGGGATGAACTCATCAATATGAACATCATTTGTAGTAATATTTGCAAATTCTCCGTTTAGATTAAAATCAGAAAACACGGTAAGGAGAGAGTTGTTTTCCAAATTTGGTCGAATAATTGAACCATTATAATAATTGTCAACTCTTAAGGTTTCAGGGTATGATAATAGTTGGTTTTCTTCAAAGAAATTATCATGATAATAATAATACGCACTGTTTGGTTCTAAATTTAAAAGACGAATCCATGATTTATTTGATTCAAATGTAATAGATAATCCTTCATGTAAGGGGTATGAGTTTTCTAAATTTAGATAAGATGATTCACCAAGAATAATACTTCCTAGCCCATTTATAGAATCTCCGTTAAGTTCACCGTTTACAATAGTTATTTTTCCGTTTTCCCCTAAATAAATTTCATTTTCTGCTGAAACTTCACAGCTTATAAAAAGTTCAAATTCAATATTTTCACCTGGGTTTATTGAGTTGTTTGAAGGTATTTCAGAAGTGCTAGTGTCTTTCCAATTCAATTCATTAAAAAAATCAATATCACCAGAGGCTCCTGTCCATTGGTATTGTTGAGCGGATGAGATAAGCCCCACAAACATTAACATAAATTTGAAATAATTTTTCATATTTTGTTTAAACAATACTAAAATGTAAATTTAAGACATGGGTGATAATAAAAAAATAATTTATTCTGTACTGCTTTTTATTTTCAATATTTTTCTGATTAATGCAATTAATAATTCGTCTTCAGACAAGCTGAATGTATTATTTATAATAGCAGATGATTTGAATTGTGATATAGGTGTTTACGGAAATAAAGATGTTTACACACCTAATATTGATAAGCTTGCAAGTGAGGGTGTTTTATTTGAAAATGCTCATGTTCAATATCCTTTATGTGGGCCCTCAAGAATCTCCTTAATGACAGGCTTGTATCCTGATCAAACAAAATCAAAAGATTTAAGGTTGTTTTTGAGGCAGACAATTCCAGATGCAATTTCAATTGGACAAAGGTTTATCATGGAAAAATATAATTCTGTAAGGGTTGGTAAAATCTATCATTATCACAATCCTAGGGATATTGGTACCTCAGGTCACGATGATCATTTTACATGGGATCAAACTGTAAATCCCTACGGAAGAGATAAAATTGAGGAATACAAATTAAACAAGGTCAAAGAAAATTTTGACGGAGCAACACTCAGCTGGTTAGAGTCTGAAGGATTAGATAGTGAACAAACTGATGGGATTGGTGCTGATGAAACAATTAAATTTCTAGAAGAGTTTTCAAAGAGTAAAGAAAATTTCTTTTTAGCCTTTGGACTGTACAGACCTCATATTCCATTTGTCGCTCCAAAAAAATATTTTGAATTATATGAAAAGGATGATATGGTTGTACCTTCAAACGGTGATGAGTTTTTAAAAACAATTTCAGCACCAGCAGCTAAATCTTTACGAGCTAGAAAAGAACAAATTAATCTTGATGATTCTACAATAAAAACTGTAAAAGAAGCATATTATGCTACAACTAGTTTTGTCGATGCTCAGGTTGGTAAAGTATTAGATAAATTAAAAGAAACCGGACTAGATAAAAACACCATTGTTGTATTTACTTCTGATCATGGATATCACTTAGGAGAAAAAGGTCATTGGCAAAAACAAACATTATACGACAGAGCAACAAGGGTTCCCTTAATTATTTCTGGTCCAGGGATTATAAGTGGTCTTAAAATAAAAGATTCTCCAGTTGAGTTAGTTGACTTGTATAAGACAATAATGGATATGGCTAATGTTTCTACTCCTGAATTTGTTCAAGGATTTAGTTTAAAGGATGTCTTAACAAAAAATATACAACCTAAAAGAAAGAGTGCTTTATCTGAAATAAATGTGTATCTGGAGGGTAAAAAAGCTCAAGGTTATTCAATAAAAACTGATAGATTCAGATTAATCAAATGGAATCATAAAGATCAAAACCATTATGAGCTTTATGATCACAAGTATGAAAAAGAAGAGAATGTTAACCTTGTGAATAACCCCAAGTATAACAAAGTTATTGACTCCTTAAAAATCATTTTAGATAATCGAATTACTGCTGCACGAAAAAAACCAAAGGGTCTTGGTAGACAATTTAAAAATGCAAAACCTAATTTTGAACCAAAAAGAATTTACTCCTCTGAAAAATCCAAATTATGAAGAAACATATACTGATACTTTTAGTTTCCTTAGTGGTTTTCAGCTGTAATGAAAATTCTATTAATTATGATTACATAGATAGCATGATAAGTAATGAAATTGAAGCTAATAATATTCCTGGTGCAGTTATATTGATAGGAGATGATAAAGGGATTAATTATCAAAAATCTTACGGAATAAAAAACCCTGAAACCGGTGAAGAATTTAGAAATGATGATATTTTTAGAATTGCTTCGATGACTAAGGCAATTACATCTTTTGCTGTTGTGAAGTTATGGGAAAAAGGGCTAATTGATTTTGACGACCCAATTAAGAAATACATACCAGAATTCGAATATGTTGAAATTTTAGATTCGTTTGATGAAATCGATTCATCTTTTACCACTATAAAAAGAACAAAAGATATAACCATTCGTCAATTATTAACACATACATCAGGTATTGGTTATGATTTTATTGATGGTAATCCAGCTATTAAAGCTATTTATCACAAGAAAAAGCAAGACTTTATGAAATACGGAGTACTATGTTTCTGTGATCAAGATGTAACGATAGGGGAGTCTATTATAAAATTATCAAGTGTTCCTCTGCATCATGAGCCTGGAGAAAAATATACTTATGGTATTGGTTTGGATGTTTTAGGTTATATGATTGAAATTGTTTCAAATAAGACTTTAGATGTATTTTTTAAGGAAGAGATTTTTGATCCACTGGAAATGACTGATACATATTTTTATATTCCAGATAGTAAGTCTGAAAGATTAGTTCCAGTTCAAACTTTTAATAGTGGTCTTTCCTATAACACAAATATTGCTGATAATGATTCATGGGTGATATTTGAAGATAATAGATTTAATGTAAATTATCCTATCGAAGGTGAGCGTGTTTTTTTTGCTGGTGGATGTGGTCTTTCAAGCACTGTAAAAGATTACTATAATTTTTTATCAATTTTTATAAATGATGGGAAATTTAAGGGAAAACAGATTATTGAGAAAACAACAAATGACTTGATATATAAAAATCAATTATCAAATGAATTTAATACATCAATAGGTTTAGTTTTTGGAATTACATCAAAAAATGATGGGTGGTTTAACGAGGGTAAAACTGAAGGTGTTTTACATTGGGGAGGATATTGGAATACTAATTTTTTTGCCGATAATAAAAATAAATTAATAGGATTAATTTACAAGCAAACTCAAAATACTAGCGAAAATTCTTGGGGAAAGTTTAGAGAGATAATTTATCAGTCAATAGACTAATTACTATTTATTCTCAAAACTGTCGCATGTATATTTTTCACTTACTTCAATTTTGTGTAAACCACAAAGTGAGTTAGTAAGCAGGTTTTCACAATTTATACAGCTGTTACTAAGATTTAAATTTTCCATAAAATTATTATTTATTAATATAAATCTAGATTCAATTTCATTTAGAAACAATTTAAATAGTAATATTTTAGAAATTTATATTTAGACTTATTACAAATTATTTGTTTGTCAAGATGAAGGAACTGTTATTTTTTATTTGAATTTTCCCACTCCATTTATATGTTTTATCTGTATGAATGTCTGTAAATATTTTTCCGCTTGCATCGATTTCTATAAATCTATCAGTATCTAAACTCACTGATTTATCGTTCTTATTTACAACATAAATAACTATTTCATCTTCATATTTTCTTGAAAGTAGATAGATACCGTCTTTTGGAGCATAATGAAGAGTTTCTCCCGTATGTATTGCTTTACTGTTTTTTCTGAAGTTTAATAATGTCTTTAAATAATTTTGCATTTCTAATTGTGAATTTTCTAAATTATAACCTGTAAAAGCATTTGATTTATCATTTTTCCAACCTCCAGGAAAATCAGTTCTAATTAATCCGTGATCACCAGGTTTAGCAGAGTCCTCCATTAATATCTCTGTTCCATATAAAATTTGAGGAATTCTAGGTAAAGTAAGCATTAATGATACAGCCATTTTTGTTTTAGACATATCCTCTTTCATCTGAGTAAAAATTCTACTCATATCATGATTATCGTTAAAAATCAATAAAGATTTTGGGTCAGCATAATAGAAATCATTAGCAAGATTTTCATAAATTTTTATTAAGCCTGTATCCCAATTTTCCTCTTCGTATATGCCTTCAAAAATTGCCTTTTGCATAGCAAAATCCATTGTACTTTTTAAATTTGACTCGTAACCGTCTTTATTATTATTTCCCTCTTGCCAATAGGCAATTCTAATTGGATTGTAACTCCATTCTTCGCCTACAATATTGAATTTTGGATATTCTTCCATTATTCGTCCTGCCCAATCACTTAAAAACTCTTTTTCAGCATATGGGTAAGTGTCTTGTCTGATTCCTGAAAGATTTAAAGTTTCAATCCACCAAATGGAATTTTGAATTAAATATTCAGACATAAATTTATTTCTTTGATTTAAATCTGGCATGGTTGGAACAAACCAACCGTCTAACATTCCTCTGTAATCAACTTGAGCTGCATAAATATCTTGAATAGTTGAGCGTCTGTGATTTGAGTAAACAGTATTTTTTTCAATAGTTTCATCATTTGATTTTAAATATATTTCTTGAAAGTTCAACCAGTCGTTAAATGGTAAGTCATCCATCCACCAGTGATACAACCCGCAATGATTTAAGATAATATCCTTAATGAGTTTAATCCCGTTTTGCGATGCTTTTTCAGAGAACTCTAAGTATTCATCCATACTTCCAAATCTTGGATCTGGGGTGTAGTAATCTGTTGTAGCATATCCATGATATGAACCTTCTTTCATGTCATTAATTAGCACAGGATTTAACCAAATAGAAGTAAAGCCCATTTCTTTTATGTAATCCATGTTTTGAGTAACTCCAATTATATCACCACCATGTCTAGCATAATTGTCTTTTCTATCTATTTTATTTTCCTTTAAACCTTTAATTATATCATTTGAATAATCCCCATTTGCAAATCTATCAGGTGTAATTAAGTAAATGACATCTGAGCTATCAAAGCCTTCATTTTGTTGAATTGGGCTTCTTCTGTTTTCTATTTTGTAATTATGAGTTAACTTTTTTTGTCCTTTATTAAATTCTATTTTAAAAGTTCCTGGTAATGCAGAACTTGAAATATGTAAGTCTATAAATAGATAGTTAGGTGAGTCAGCTTTATGAATATTTTTAATCTCAACACCAGGGTATTCAATCCCAACTTCATATTCACTTATATTATTTCCCTTGACAAGAAGTTGTAAATTTTGATTTTCAAATCCTATCCACCAGTTCGGAGGATGTATAATATCTATTTGCGCATATGCATAACTAATAATGAGTGAAAAAATTAAGGTTGTGAATAAATTTTTCATACTATAACGTTTGAGATTTTAAATGAATTGTTAAATTTGCGTTATCCAAAAGTAAACTAACCATTTTCATTTTGGATAAATTAAACAAAAAATAAACTAAAAATGAAGAAAAAAACAAATTTACTATTGCTTTTTTGTGC
>TARA_Y200000002_G_scaffold367798_1_pt1 | contig 9884 bp, 13 predicted proteins | sample TARA_Y200000002 | Tara Oceans TARA_Y200000002 (sample SAMEA2619388) | marine metagenome | biome: marine biome (ENVO:00000447); feature: surface water layer (ENVO:00002042); material: "saline water (ENVO:00002010), including plankton (ENVO:xxxxxxxx)" | depth 5 m | reverse complement strand
GATGGTACTTTGTCTTAAGGCACGGGAGAGTAGGACATTGCCAGGCTATTATATTTATGAAAGTTGCAAGTTCGTTAAAATCTTTAAAAAAAAGAGACTTAAACTCGAAATTAGTTAAAAGACGAGGAAAAGTTTATATAATTAATAAGAAAAATCCAAAATTTAAAGCTCGTCAAGGTTAATTATGAGCGGGCAAGACCATAAAAAAACTTGGGAAGTTTTTACCAAATTTGTTTTGTGGGGGACAACTATAGTAGTTTTAATTTTGGTTATTTTAGCATTCATTTTACTTTAAAATTTTAAAATTATGATTGTAGGTTCTATTAAAGAAGATTTAATAAGAGAAAAAAGAGTTTCACTTACGCCAGAAACTGCAAAAAATATTATTGGCCTTGGTTTAAAAATTTGTATTGAAAAAAATTATGCTGAGCATCTTGGCATCAAAGACGACGAATTTTCCAATGTAGGCGTTGAAATAAAAAACTCTTTTGAAGACGTCTTATCTTACAGTAATTTATTGATTACGGTTAACTGTCCTTCAGATAAAGTAATTAAAAACTTAAAAGAAAAAACTATTTTAATAGGGATGATGAATTCAACTAAGAACCAAAATCACATTAATCAAATTTTAGAAAAAAATATAAATATATTTTCTTTAGAACTTTTACCTCGTATTACCAGAGCTCAATCTATGGATGTTCTGTCATCACAATCAAATTTAGCTGGGTATAGAGCTGTAGTAGAGTCTATTTTTGAATTCGAAAAGGCAGTACCAATGATGATGACTGCAGCTGGCACTGTTCCAGCCGCTAAAGTTTTAGTAATTGGTGCTGGAGTCGCAGGACTTCAAGCTATAGCAACTGCGAAGAGATTGGGTGCTATTGTATCTGCAACAGACGTTAGAATGGCCTCTAAAGAGCAAGTAGAAAGTTTAGGAGGAAAATTTTTATCTGTAAAAAAATCAGAAGATATGGAAACATCTGGTGGATATGCAAAAGAAGTTAGTGAAGATTATAAAAAAAAACAAGAGGAAATGATGCGCGATGCATTAAAGAAAAACGATATAGTAATTTGCACTGCGCTAATTCCAGGCAAACCTGCTCCTAGAATTTTAAACGAGGAACTAGTAAAATTAATGAAATCAGGCTCGATTGTATTTGATTTGGCTGCTGAACAAGGTGGAAACTCTGCCTTTTCTGAAAAAGGGAAAACTAATATAGTGAATGGAATAAAAATTATAGGTGTTCAAAATTTAATGAACAGACTTCCTCTAACTGCCTCCAGCTTGTACGCAAAAAACTTATTTAGCTTTATAAGAAATCTATATAGTAAAGAAAAAAAAGATTTTCATGTAAATTTAGAAGATGAAATTATAAGCAAAACTTTGATAAAGGAGAAAAGTTAATGGAAATAGACCCATTTGTATTTAGACTAAGTATTTTTATTTTATCCATTTTTATAGGCTATTATGTTGTTTGGAGTGTCACACCATCTCTTCACACGCCTCTAATGTCAGTAACTAATGCTATTTCATCAGTGATAATTGTTGGAGCCATTATCGCCGCATTAGCCGGTTATTCTGAAAGTGTTTTTAACAAATCTAGTATTTTTGGTTTTCTTGCAATCACTTTGGCCTCAGTAAATATTTTCGGTGGTTTTCTAGTAACTCAGAGGATGCTTCAAATGTATAAAAAAAAGAAAGATAAAAAATAATGATTTCAGCAAATCTTTCTGCCGTATTCTATTTAATATCAGGCGTATTGTTTATTTTAGCTTTAAGAGGCCTTTCTTCTCCGGATACATCCAGACAAGGAAACTATTTTGGAATTGCAGGTATGATAATAGCAATTTTGGTAACTTTTTTGTCAATTGGTAACCTTTCTACTTCATTAATTTATGTTTTTATTTTTTTAATAATTGGCGGGACAATTGGAGCTTATATTGCATTCAAAATTCCTATGACTGCGATGCCTGAGCTTGTGGCAGGATTTCACAGCTTAGTTGGTTTGGCAGCTGTATTTGTAGCTATAGCTGCATTTTTAAATCCAGCAGTTTTTAATTTAGGTGAATTAGGAAATATTAAACTTGCGAGTTTAATTGAAATGTCAATTGGAGCAGCAGTTGGTGCTATAACTTTTTCTGGGTCAGTAATAGCTTTTATGAAATTAAAAGGAATTATGTCAGGATCACCTATTTCATTTACCGGTCAACATTATTTAAATTTAATCTTAGGAATAACAATTTTTGTATTAATTTTTTATTTATGTAAGACTCAATCTGCAAATATTTTTTGGACTGTAATTACAATTTCATTTTTGGTGGGTTTTTTATTAATAATACCAATCGGCGGTGCTGACATGCCCGTTGTAATTTCAATGCTTAATTCATACTCAGGTTGGGCCGCAGCCGGAATAGGTTTTACTTTAGAAAATACCGCGTTGATAATTACGGGTGCCTTAGTTGGATCATCTGGGGCAATACTTTCTTATATAATGTGTAAAGCTATGAATAGATCATTCATTAGTGTAATTCTTGGAGGTTTTGGTGCAGATAATACTTCAAATATCACAAAAGATAAAAAAGATCAAAAACCAGTGAAGAGCGGAAATGCAGAGGACGCTGCTTTTTTAATGAAAAACGCTTCATCGGTTATTATTGTACCTGGATACGGAATGGCTGTTGCCCAAGCTCAGCATGCACTAAGAGAAATGGTAGATAAATTAAAAAAAAATGATATTAAAGTTACCTACGCCATCCATCCTGTAGCGGGAAGAATGCCAGGTCATATGAATGTTTTATTAGCGGAAGCAAACGTTCCTTACGATGAAGTATTTGAACTTGAAGATATAAATAACGACTTTGCAAATTCAGATGTAGCTTTTGTTATCGGCGCCAATGATGTTACTAATCCAATTGCAAAAACAGACCCAAAGAGTCCAATATTTGGAATGCCTGTCTTAGATGTAGAAAAATGTAAGTCAGTATTATTTGTAAAAAGAAGCCTTTCACCTGGTTATGCGGGCATAGATAATGAGTTATTCTATAAAGATAATACGCTGATGTTATTTTCGGATGCAAAAAAAATGACAGAAGATATTGTAAAAAATCTCGATTAATGAAAACTAAAATATTTTGTGACATTGCTGATTTAGAAACAATAAAGTTTTTTAACAAAAAAAATATAGTTGATGGATTTACTACTAATCCAAGTTTAATGAGGAAAGCAGGAGCTAAGGATTACAAAAATTATTCAATGGAAATTCTAAAGGTTTGCAAAAAGAAACCTATTTCATTTGAGGTTTTTGCTGACAATCGAAAAGAAATGTTAAAACAAGCTTATAAAATTAATAAATGGGGAAAAAATGTTTATGTTAAGATACCTGTGATTAATTCAAAAGGTTTATTTATGGGACCAATTATCAAAAAATTAAGTGACAAAGGTATTAAATTAAATATCACTGCAGTTTATACTTTTGAGCAAACTCAAAAAATATACAAAAATTTAAATAAGAAAACTAAATCAATAATTTCAATATTTGCTGGCAGAATGTCAGACAAAGGTAAAGATCCAATACCTATTTTCAAAAAAAGTATCAATTTAACAAAAAAAAATAAAAATATTGAAATACTTTGGGCTAGTACAAGAGAGGCTTATAATTATATTCAGGCTAGACAATTAAAGTGCAATATTATTACAATGCCACCAAAAATAATTGATCAAATTGAAAATTTTGGACGAAGTTTCAGATTAATGACTATAGACACAGTAAAAGGTTTTTTAGCTGATAGTAAAAAATCAAAATTTAAAATCTAGTAAATTTTTCTTTTTATAATAAGCGCTTTTTTTATAAATTTACCTATTAATTTATCGACCGTTTTATTTGATAAGAGTTTTAATGCCTCTTCATAAGATATTATTTTTTTATAATTTTTACTAATTATATTAAGAAAATTATCAAGCTCTTTTTCTGTCCAATAGTTTAAATGAATTTGTGTGGTTTGAAGTCCTAAGGGTAGAAAAATTGGTTTATAAAATAATTGTGGAATAAATTTGATATTATTTTCTAAATAGGGCTTTAAACCGTATCCATCAATAACTTGATTTATACCTGAAAGTTTTAGCGCCTCAAAAGTATTAAGATCATAAGTATGATTTGGAGAAAAAAAAGTTCTTACGTTGATGTTATTTTTTTTAAAAATCTCTAAGCCTTTTTTCACTTTTTTCAATTGAACATCTAGCGTATGACCAAAAAATTCAGATCTTCCCCCGTATTCAAAAAAATCTTTTTTATAGGTCTCTTTATCGTATATGTGATTATAACCATGCATTGCTATTTCCCATCCCTTTGATTGCCATTTTTTAACTATGCCCCAGAAATTTTCTTTTTTTGGATAAATTAATAAATCCTTATCTTCATTATTAGGAATGACACCCATGACAGGTTTAATGTTCAATTTGTCAAAAAGAACTTCACACTTATTCATTAAGTGCCAATTCATATTTTCTGCAACATCATCGAATCTTATTAAAATCTTCATTAGTTACATATATAAACATTTGTAAAAAAATTAAATAAAAAATGAAAAAAAAAACTAATTCCAATCCTTTAGTGAGTATTATCATTAATTGCCACAACGCTGCAGATTTTATCCTGAAAAGTATTAAAAGTGTATTAAATCAAAACTATAAAAATTGGGAATTAATAATATTTGATAATAATTCAAAAGATAAAACATCCTCTATCGTGAAAAAATTTATAAAAGATAAAAGAATTAAGTACTATAAATCTAGGATGCTTCTGAATTTGTACCATGCAAGAAATTTAGCTCTAAAAAAAACTAAAGGAGAATTTATTTCATTTTTAGATGCAGACGATTGGTTAGTTAAAGACAAATTAAAAAAACAAATTAAATTTATATCTAAAAATAAAAATATAAATATTATTTATTCTAATTTGTATTTATTTAATCAAAGAAAGAATGAGAAAAAAATTTTTTCAAAAGAGATGCTTTATAATGGCAAAATAACACAAGAACTTTTAGATGATTTTAAAATGCCAATTTTAACAACTTTAATTAGAAAAAAAATTTTTAAAAAATATATGTTTAACGAAAACTATAACATTATCGGAGATTTTGATCTTTTTTTAAGGGTAAGTTTAGAGGAAAGAATTCTATCTATGCAAGAACCTTTAGCTTTTTATAGACTACATTCATCAAACATGTCTTCACGTCGTTTAGACTTAAATATATCTGAACTAGAAAATTGGATTAATAAAAATAAAAGTAAAAAAAAGTTTAAAAATTTTAATTACACAAAAATTTATAGAAAAATCAAAACTTTAAAAATTAAAAATAATCTTATAATGGGTTATAAAATTAAAACAATTAAGGAATTAATTAAAAGTCCGATTGAAATTAATAACTTTAAATTTTTACCATTTTTATTTCTTCCCAATAAGGCTGCAAAAAAAATTATTTTAAAATGACAATAGATTTAATAAAAAAATTAGAAAAAAAAATAAATAGGAAGATAAGCCTTAAACCTATATTTCAAAACGATGAGAATCAAATTCTGCTAAAAAAGTTTTTGTATAGTCAAGTTTATTTAAAACCAGAAAATATTTTTTCAATTATTAAAATCAATTTTCTAAATGACAGACCAATTGGTTATATTTTGTGCGAAGAAAATTCTAAAATAATTGGTTTTCTTGGAACTATTTATTCAAAAAGAAAAATTCATAATGAAATTAGAAATCATTGTTATTTACATAGTTGGATTGTCAGCAGCAAACACAGAAGCCAAGCATTTAGACTTTTAACGCCAATCTTAGAAGAAAAAATATTCATTTCAACTTTCTCGCCAATAAAATCATTAGAAGGACTATATTTAAAATTAGGATTTACTGAAAAATCTTTTCAATCAAGGTTAGTTTTTATTTTACCTTATAAATCTTTAAATAATAAAAAAGTTAACATATCTGAAAATGAGTCTTTTTTTAAAGAGGTATTATCTGATGATTTAAAAAAAATTTATGAGGATCATTTATTACTTAAGAATAATAAGATTTTTATTTATTTTAACGATAACAAAAATGACAATATATTTGTTATTGCGAAGAAAAAATATAAAAAGTTTTGTTTACCTGTTCTAGAAATTATTTATGTTTCTGACCTAGAAAAATATGAAAAAAATATGGTAAATATAAATTTTGAACTATTTAAAAAATTTAAAACAATTTTTTTTAAAGAAAATTTTTTCAACAATAAGTCAATTTTTTCTCGAAAATTGTATTTTACCAAAAAAAATAAAGGATATTACAAAAACGTGCCTAAAAATTTCGATTACAATTTTTTATATAGTGAGTTATTAGACTAAAATTTAAAGTATTTATTACATGTATAAATAAGATCTAAAAGCAATTCTTTAGAAAAATTTTTCGATACCACTTGTATATTTCTAGCCTGCTTACCTACATCAACTCCAAAAAGACTATAATTATCCTTTAAATAAATCTCCATATTATAAAAACTTTCACTTTCCACATAAGTTTTACCAAGCATAATTTCGCTATAAACAACTTTCACAATATTATCTCGAAGACTGTTGGCGCCACCTTTTAATACTTTTTCATTGTAACACTGAGTATCAATTTTCAAAAAATCTATCATTTTAATATTATTTTCCTGAATATATTTGTCTAAAGTTATAATTTTTGTTTTTTCTACTTTTGTCTCCTTCGAACTATATTGTTCTTCAAATCTTTTATCGAATTTAATAAATGAAGACATCACAGAATCTTTTGTATTGTAAAAATCTTTAGTTTCTATGCTTGCTCCTAAAGCAAAATTATTTATTAAATAATTTGGCTTCTGAAATTTATTTTTAAGTTCATTATATGAGGCTTGATTAGGCTCAAATAAATGAAACTCAAAATTATTGATATTGTTCTTTTTTAAAATTTTTTCAAAAAATATTGAAAATGTTCCTACATCAGCCCCAACATCAAAAAAAATGAATTTTTTTGTATCAATTTTCCTTATTAAAAAAGCTAATGTATTTTCTAAATTAAATCTATCAGCTTTTTTTTTGTTGATGATACGATAATTAAAAAACTCAAATAACTTCTTAATCAAATTTATCATTTTTTTTTGCAGTTTGGTTGCGGGGGTAGGATTTGAACCTACGACCTTCAGGTTATGAGCCTGACGAGCTACCAGACTGCTCCACCCCGCGACAATTCTAAACTTTTTTCAAATTGATAGCTTGTAGCTTCTCTTTGTCTTCTTTTATATCAAATATCAATTCTTGATCTTCTTTAAGAACTCTAAGTTTTGAATTTTCTAATTCAGAAACATGCAAAAAAATATCTCGATCTTTTTCTTCATCTCTTATGAAACCGTAACCTTTTTTTGCACTAAACCATTTTACTTTTCCTTGAGGCATAGTTCTCCTATTGGATAGTTAATATCTATTTCTTAGTTTTTGTTGTTTTTTAATTCTTTTTAAATTTTCTGTTTTAATTCTCTTTTTTTTTTCAGACGGCTTTTCATAGGTGCTTTTCATTTTCATTACCTTGAAAAATCCCTCTTTTTGCAACTTTCTTTTTAAAACTCTTATAGCTTGCTCAACATTATTATCTTTAACTTCTATTTTAATAACATACCTCCTGTTTTTTGATGGTAGTTAGCATTAAAGCAGAGAATTGTCTATATGCTTACTAAAATTAAATTTAAAATTTAAGAAAAGTGGTATTTTAACTATTGAGAAATTTCCTTTTTAAGCTTTTTTTCTTCTCTTAATAATTTTTTTTTCTCTCTCTCTATCCTTCTTTTAGCTTTATCCCAGGCTTTTTGAAATATTTCTTGTGAACAAAGAGATAAGATTACTGGGTCTCTAGGTTTTAAACTAGAAAAATTCCAGTAACTTCTTTTTCTAATCAAAGAAACAGTACCTTTGGTACTTCCTACAAGTTTTGAGATTTGACCATCAGTCAACTCGGGTGCATTTTTACATAACCAAAGTATAGCATCAGGTCTATCTTGTCTTTTAGATAGCGGTGTGTATTTTGGTTTTTTTCTTTCTTTGACTTTTACGATATTGTCTTTTTTTACAAGATTAAGTTCTCTATTTGGATCCTTAGAACATTTATCAATTTCTTCTCTTGAAAGTTGACCGGCTAAAATTGGATTATATGCTTTTATACCTTTTGCTACATCACCATCGGCAATCCCTTTTATTTCTAACTCGTGCAAATTGCAGAATTTTGCAATTTGTTTAAAAGTTAAATTAGTATTTTCTACAAGCCAAACCGCAGTGGCTTTAGGCATAAAAGGAAATTCTTGCATATTTATTTTTTTCTTAAATTACTGAATTTTTTATTGTAACGACTGACTCTTCCCTTATCTAGAATTTTTTGTGAACCACCAGTCCAGGCAAAATGTGATTTTGGATCTATATCAAGTTTTAAGGTATCGTTTTCTTTGCCCCAAGTTGATTTAGTTTCAAATTCTGTACCATCTGTCATAACAACTTTTACTTTGTGGTAGTCAGGATGTATGTTTTTTTTCATGAACGGAGTAGTATATTAATAATTGTTGTTACTCAATATCTTTTTTATAAATAAGGTCTTTTAATTCATCATGGATATTAGAATTAGAGGCTAAAATATTCTTTTTTAGTGGTAGGTTAGTATCCTCCTCAAAAAAATCAACAAATCCTCCAGCTTCTTTTAGAATAACTAATCCAGCAGCAATATCCCAGTAATTTATTTCTCTTTGCCAGTAACCATCAAACCTACCGCACGCCACGTAAGCCATATCTAAAGCAGCACTCCCAAATTTTCTTACATGAGACACATTATTTGATACGTTAACATACTCAGAAAATATTTTTTCTTTTATTTTACTTGCTTGTTTAGGACCCCCAGTTACAACTAATGCATCTTTAATCTTTTTTTTGTTTGAAACTCTTATTCTTGAATTATTTAAATATGCCCCGTTACCTTTTTCTGCTAAAAACATTTCGTTCATAATAGGATTAAATATAACGCCACATTTAATTTCATTATTTTTTTCATATCCAATAGAAATTGCAAATTGCGGAATACCTTTCAAAAAGTTAAAAGTTCCATCAATTGGATCTATTATCCATCTATTTTGTGTATTAGATTTGTTTATTATACCCGCTTCCTCAGTAACAATACCATATTCAGGATGTGCTTTTTGCAGTTCATTAATAATAATTTTTTCTGTTCTTTTATCCGCAGAAGTAACAAAGTCGCCGGGTCCTTTTGAAGAAACTTGTAAATTTTCTATTTCTCCAAAATCTCGAATTAAAGATCGCGATGCTTTAGTGCAAGCTTTAATAATCAAATTAATTTCTGGAGAGTTCAATCTCATTAATTAACTCTTTTCACATATTCTAAAGTTCGAGTATCAACAATTATTGTTTCCCCACTTTCAATAAAAGGCGGAACATTAATTTTTATTCCACAATCTAGTAAAGCTGGTTTGTATGAAGAGGAAGCAGTTTGATTTTTAATAGCTGCATCTGTTGACTCAATAACACACTCTATATTGTTTGGGAGTTCTATTGAAATAGGTTTATCCTGCATAAAAGAAATAGTTACTTCTAAATTTTCTTTTAAAAATTTATATTGTTCGCCGGTCACTGATTTTAGAATTTCTACTTGTTCAAAAGTTTCGTTGTCCATAAAATGGCAACTTTCACCATCTATATATAGAAAATTAAATTTTTTTTCGTTTATTTCTGCCTTCTCAACTGTTTCGTTTGATCTAAATCTCTCGTTTAATTTTGTTCCTTTAATAACACTTTTTAATTCTACTTGATTAAAAGCTCCACCTTTTCCAGGTTTAACGTG
>TARA_Y200000002_G_scaffold143270_1_pt1 | contig 9894 bp, 8 predicted proteins | sample TARA_Y200000002 | Tara Oceans TARA_Y200000002 (sample SAMEA2619388) | marine metagenome | biome: marine biome (ENVO:00000447); feature: surface water layer (ENVO:00002042); material: "saline water (ENVO:00002010), including plankton (ENVO:xxxxxxxx)" | depth 5 m | reverse complement strand
ATTGTAAATGGTTCTAAAACATGGACAACTTTAGCTCAAAATGCCGATTGGATTTTTTGTTTAGTAAGAACTGATAACAGTGGGATAAAGCAAGAAGGTATATCATTTTTATTAATTGATATGAAATCTCCTGGAATTGAGGTGAAACCTATTATTACTATTGATGGTGATCATGAAGTTAATTCTGTTTTCTTTACAGATGTAAAAGTTCCTGCAAAAAATCTTATTGGCGAAGAGGGTAAAGGCTGGACTTACGCAAAATTTTTATTAGCACATGAAAGATTTGGAATTGCTGCTGTTGGTTCATCAATGCGACAGCTTGATAGACTTAAAAAAATAGTTAATGAGATAGATAATGATGATTTAAAGAAAAAAGTTAGTGAATTGGAAGTATCTTTATCTGCTCTTGAAATAACAGAATTAAGACTTCTTTCAGAACTTGAGAATGGTGGACATCCTGGTGCTGAATCATCTATCTTGAAAATAAAAGGTACGGAAATGCAACAAAAAATATCAGAACTATTTGTTGAGGCTTCTGGAGAATATGCATTAATGTATCCTGGACCTAACGGATATGAAAGTAATGATAAACCTGCTGGCCCAGATTATGCAGCTAATGGCTTGTCCGCATTTCTCAATTTACGAAAAACTTCTATTTATGGTGGAAGTAACGAAATTCAAAAAAATATACTATCAAAATTTGTTCTAGGAGTTTAATGTGAATCTTAATTATAACGAAGAACAGAATATGCTTCGTGAACAGATTCAAAAGTTTTGCGAATCTGAATATGATTTCTATAAACGTGAAGAAATAGTTAAATCAGATAATGATTTTGATGCAAATGTATGGAAGTTATTTGCTGAACAGGGTTGGCTATCTATGCCATTTTCAGAAGATGCAGGTGGTTTAGGATTTGGTCCAATTGAACTATCGATATTATTTGAAGAATTTGGAAAAGCATTGGTTATAGAGCCATATTTATCAACTGTAGTTTTATCTGGAATGTTACTAGATAAATCTAATTATTCAGAAAAAAATAATCTTATTGAAAAAATATGTATGGGTGATATGCAAGTTTCTCTTGCCTATGCAGAAGCAAATAAAAGTTATGATTATATGGAACCTAATTCAACTTTAGAAAATAACTTGTTAAATGGCACTAAAACACTTGTCTTAAATGGTGCAAATGCAGATAAAATTATCACCACCTGTATGAGCGATAAGGAATTAAAAATAATAATTTTAGATTCAAATACCTCGGGACTATCTATCAATTCATTTTCAACTGTTGATGGACAATCATGTGCTGAAATATCATTTGAAAACGTAAATGTAGATGAATCTAATATAATTTCTGTTGGTGATGAATCTAAGGAACTTTTAAAAGAAACAATAAACATTGCTACGCTATGTATATGTGCTGAAGCTGTTGGTTGTATGGAGTCTTGTTACTCTAAGACCTTGGCATACACAAAAGAAAGAGATCAATTTGGACAACCAATTTCTAGTTTTCAAGTTCTACAACACAGAATGGTTGATATGTTTATTGAATCAGAATTAGCAAAATCTTTACTAATTAAAGCCATGCTAGAAGTTAATAATAATTCAGATGATAAGTTTAAACATGTATCAGCATTGAAATCATATGTCGGAAAATCTGGTAAATTTTCAGCCCAAGAGGCCGTTCAATTACACGGTGGAATGGGTGTAAGTGAAGAAATGATGATTGGACATTATCTAAAAAAAATGATTTCTATAGATGCATTATTTGGTAATGCTGACCACCATATCAAAAATTTTTCAGCCTAGTTTTATTTGGGTATCTGATTAAACCATTTATAATCTATTAATGACTAACAATAGAGATATAAATCTTCAATCGACTGAAAGACAAAAAAGAATCTTACCAGAAGACTCGTTTGGTGATTGGAAATGGAGAGAAGGTCTTGCAGAATTAATGATTCCTTTAATTGGAGGTCTATATAGAAAGGGTATAAACATACTTATATATGGTAAGTCTTTGGTAAATGAATCACCCGTTGGTATTATGAAAGCTCACAGGTTTGCTAGGCAATCTGATAATAATGAATTAAGTGAACTAGAAACATTTCCAATTTTAAATCATATAAGCTCTCTAAACCTTAAGGATTGTGAAATAGATATCGGTGAATTAACAGTAAGATGTCCATTTTTCGATAAAATAAAAGACGATGAGTCTATGATTGAAGAATTTGTGAATTCTGAGCTCACTTCAGTCATAAACAAAGAATCAAGTCGCCCCAGTAAACCAACTAATATTGTTTTGTATGGGTTTGGTAGAATTGGAAGACTTGTTACAAGAATGATGACTCAAACCACAGGTCCAGGGAACTATTACAGGTTGAAAGGTATTGTAATTAGGAAAGCTACAGATGATGATATCTTTAAAAGAGCAAGCCTATTAACTAAAGATTCTGTTCATGGACCATTTGATGGTACTGTTAGAGTTGATGAAGAAAACTCGTGCCTTGTAGTTAATGGAAATCCCATTAAAATTATCTATGCATCAGATCCAAGTGAAATTAACTATTCTGATCATAATATTGATGATCCTCTAGTTATTGATAATACAGGTATTTGGCGTGACGAGGAGGCTTTATCTGTTCATATTAAATCTGGTGCCTCAAAAGTTATATTAACTGCACCTGCCAAAGGTAAAATTAAAAATATTGTTTATGGTATTAATGATGAGATTATTAAAGATACTGACAAAATTATATCTGCAGCTTCATGCACTACAAATGCAATAGTTCCTGTTTTAAAAGTTATAAATGATGAATATACAATTGAGGATGGGCATATTGAAACTGTGCATGCTTATACCAATGATCAAAACTTAATTGATAACTTTCACAAAAAAGATAGGAGAGGAAGGGGTGCACCCTTAAATATGGTTATAACTTCAACTGGAGCTGTAAAGGCTGTTTCAAAAGCACTGCCAGAACTCAAAGATAAACTTACTGGAAATGCTATTAGGGTTCCGACACCAAATGTAAGTTTAGCGATACTGTCACTTAAATTAAATAAAACAGTTACAAATGATGAAGTAAATAACTATTTAAGAACAATAGCATTTCATTCGAAATATAGAGAAATAATAGGATATGTTAATTCAACAGAAATTGTTTCGACTGATTTTTATTCATCTCCTTTTGCAACAATAGTAGATTCGCAAGCAACTATTTCAAATGGAAATAGATTAACTTTATATTGTTGGTATGACAACGAGTATGGATACTCAAAGCAAGTTATAAGTTTAGCAAAAATAGTAACCAAAATTAATCTTCCTAGATTACCTAAACCAGTTACTTAAAAATATAGAAACCAAGGCACTTTAGCCTTATAATTCTATTGTTTTTTATTAGTTACACAATCAATATTAATAAGGCACACAATTAGTGATTACAATATCAAAAGGACTTGATCTACCTATATCAGGGTCACCAAAAATATCTATAACTGACGAACCTAAATCTACGTCAGTAGCTCTTTTATCCAATGATTTTATTGGAATGAAACCTACAATGCTTGTCAAAGAGGGTGATGTAGTAAAAGCAGGTCAAAAAATTTTTGAAGATAAAAAAAATTCAGGTGTTTACTTTACTTCACCGGGCGGAGGTATAGTTAAAAATATAAACAGAGGTGACAAAAGAAAATTTATATCTTTAGAGATTGAACTTTCAGAAAATGAAGAGTTTGAAACATTTTCAATTAATGACAATTCAGAGGACATTAAAAAGTCACTAATTAATTCTGGTTTATGGAATGCCTTTAGAACAAGACCATTTAATAGAACACCATCCATTGAAGATACCCCAATAGCCTTATTTATAAATTGTTGTGATACAAATCCATTATCTGTGGATCCATTTGAAATAATATCACTTAACAATAATGAATTTAACATTGGTTTAGATACTTTAAGTAGCTTATTTGATTGTGAAATTAATCTTTCATATCAAAATAATAACTTTGATACATCTCGTGATGATATAAACTATTTTCAATTTAATGGACCACATCCTGCTGGTCTTTCAAGCACACATATTGCAAATATTTCTCCGGTTAATGTTAATAAAATAGCTTGGACAATTAATTTTCAAGATGTAATTTCTATTGGTTACCTTAAAATTAATAATAAAATTAGAACAAGAAAAATAATCTCGCTAGGTGGCCCAGCAGTATTTGAACCCTCATTATTAAATATTAGAATTGGTGGCAATATAGATGAAATAACAGCCGGAAAGATAGAACAAAACTCAAGAGTAATCTCTGGCTCTGTGCTACATGGACATACTGCTGAAAATGTTATGAATTATATTGGTTATTATGATTCTCAAATATCAGTAGTTCCAGATGAAGTAAACGAAATATTTATGAACTGGTTAAAACCAGGATCATCTTTACATTCAAAACTTAATGTATTTATATCATCATTTATTAAACCAAATAAATTTATTTTTAATACGTCAATCGGTGGTGGTGATAGAGCAATTGTGCCAATTACGTCATATGAAGAAGTAATGCCTATGAATATATTAACCACTCAACTTCTAAAAGCACTGGTTGTTTCTGATATTGAGATGGCAGTTGACTTGGGAATGCTTGAGCTAGCACCAGAAGATTTAGCTCTTTGTTCATATGTATGCCCTAGTAAATATGATTATTCGTCAATTTTATTAGATAATTTAAATAAACTTTATCAAGATTTATGAAATTTTTAAGAAATTATCTCGATAATGCCAAACCAAATTTTGTCGGTGAAGGAAGATATACTAAATGGTTTCCATTATTTGATGCTATTGAAAATTTATTTTTTTCTTATGGAAAAAAAACAAAGAACCCTATTCATGTTAGAGACGCAGTAGATATACAGAAAGTAATGGTCACAGTTTGGCTTGCAACTTTTCCAGCTATGTTTTTTGGAATGTATAATCTCGGATCAAATTCTCTTGAATATCTTGATTCAATTAATCAACAAAATACTGGTGATTGGCATCATTATTTTGTAAATATAGTTGGTTATGATTCAAATAGTTTTATTAGTAAAATCTGGTTTGGTGCATGCTATTTTTTACCAATTTATTTTGTAGTTTTTGCCGTTGGAATTGCTTGGGAAGCATTATTTGCAATTGTTCGCAAACATGAAATAAATGAAGGTGCTTTTGTATCTACAGTTTTATTTTCACTGAGCTGTCCTCCTGATATTCCATTATGGCAAGCAGCAATGGGTATATCATTTGGTTTGGTAATTGGAAAAGAGATTTTTGGTGGCACTGGTAAAAACTTTCTTAATCCTGCATTAACAGGCAGAGCATTCTTATATTTTGCATATCCAGCACAAATATCAGGTGATAAGGTTTGGGTTGCAGGTATATCTGATTACAACATAATACCGGAGGGTTATAGTGGAGCAACTGCATTAGGAGTTGCTGCTGAAAATGGAATGGCAGGAATAACTAATGCTTATACATGGATGGATGCTTTTCTTGGAAATATTCCAGGTTCAGTTGGAGAAACATCAATCATTGCAATAGCAATAGGATTAATAATCTTATTGGTAACAAAAGTAGCCTCATATAGAATTGTTTTAGGAACCTTTGTTGGAATGATTATAATGTCATCTATATTAAATATAATTGGTTCAGAATCTAATCCAATGTTTAATATTCCATGGTATTGGCATGCTGTAATTGGAAGTTTTGCATTTGGTTTGGTTTTTATGGCAACAGAACCTGTTTCTGGATCAGGCACGAATACAGGTAGATGGATATATGGAATTGTTATAGGCGTCACAGTAATTTTAATAAGAGTTATTAATCCTGCATTTCCTGAAGGTATGATGCTAGCTATTTTATTTGCTAATCTTTTAGCACCAGTTATAGATCACATGGTTGTAATGTCTAATATTAAAAAAAGGAAGGCTTTATACAATGAATGATTCAATTGCAAAAACCATTGGAGTTGCTTTTGCTGTCTGCTTAGTTTGTTCACTAATTGTTTCTACTTCTGCAGTTAGTCTCAGGGACTTACAAAAAGAAAATAAACTTAATGATAAAAGAATTAAGATTCTTCAAGTTGCAGATATATACAATCCTGATGAATCAATATCTGAACAATTTAAGAAGTTAGATTCAAAATTTATTGATTTTAACCTAGGAATTATTGTTGATGAATATAACAATCAAAATATTGATGAGTATGACCAAATTTTAGTAACTAGAGATCCTTCTCAATCATCGGAAGTGCCAGCATCTGAAGATATAGCTATTATTAAAAATAGGGAAAATGTAGGCAAAATATATATATTAAGAGATGAATTAGGAAGTATACAAAAATTAATTTTACCAATAAGGGGTTACGGCTTATGGGGAACTTTATATGGATATATCTCTATCGAAGATGACTTTAATACTGTTTCTGGTATTGAATTTTATGAACATAAAGAGACTCCTGGATTAGGTGCTGAAGTGGATAATCCTAAATGGAAAACATCATGGAAAGGTAAAAAGATTTATAAAGATAATCAAGTAGCGCTATCTGTAATAAAGGGCAAAGTTGAACAAAGTGACATGCAAGCACAATACAAAATCGATGGATTATCTGGTGCAACTATAACTGGAAGGGGAGTTACTAATATGGTCGCATATTGGTTTGGTGATTCTGGTTACGCATCATTATTGAGAGAATTAGATTATGAATCTTAAACAATATCAAGATGTAATTATCAAACCATTGATTGATGAAAATCCAATTACTTTGCAAATTTTAGGAATATGTTCCGCTCTTGCTGTAACAAATAACTTATCAGTGACACTCGTTATGTGTGTTGCCGTTACTAGCGTTCTTTCATTTTCAAATTTATTTATTTCACTTATCAGAAACTATATTCCATCAAGTATTAGAATAATCGTGCAAATGACAATTATTGCGTCGTTAGTCATTGTTGTTGATGAACTATTAAAGGCATATGACTATGAAACCAGTAAAAAACTCTCCGTTTTTGTTGGCTTAATAATAACTAATTGTATTGTTATGGGAAGAGCTGAAGCCTTTGCTATGAAAGAGAAACCACTTCTTAGTTTCCTCGATGGACTTGGAAATGGTTTAGGTTATAGTTTAATTCTTATTGGTGTTGCAACTATAAGAGAACTATTTGGAGCTGGTTCATTATTTGGTTATGAAATATTACCCTTAATATCAAATGGTGGTTGGTATATGGGTAACAATCTTCTTCTTCTACCTCCAAGCTCCTTTATTATTATCGGCTTATTTATATGGCTCATCAGATCAGTTAGAACCAATCAAATCGAAGAAGACGATTTTACTTTATCTAAACATTCAACTAGTCCTGATCTAACAAAAAGAGAAACTAATGTTTGAGCATTACTTAAATATATTTATAACCACAGTATTTATTGAAAATATCGCATTATCATTATTTTTAGGCATGTGCACTTTTATAGCAATATCTAAAAAAATAGACGCTGCATTTGGGCTAGGAATTGCTGTAATTGTTGTGTGTTTGATAACAGTACCTTTAAATAATTTAATTTATAACTATATACTAAGAGAAGATGCATTAACTTGGCTTGGTATTGAAGGAACAAATTTAGAGTTTGTAGAATTGATAAGTTATATCGGTGTAATCGCTGCTAGTGTTCAGATTTTAGAAATGTTTTTAGATAAATATGTGCCAGCTTTATACAATGCTTTAGGCCAATTTCTACCTTTAATAACTGTAAATTGTGCAATTTTAGGAGCTTCACTATTTATGGTTGAAAAAGATCTTATGTTCATGGAGAGTGTTGTTTACGGTCTTGGTGCAGGTTTTGGTTGGGCGCTTGCAATAGTTGTTTTAGCAGGAATAAGAGAAAAACTAAAGTATTCTGATATTCCTGAAGGATTAAAAGGTCTTGGAATGACTTTTATCATAGTAGGTTTAATGAGTTTTGGCTTTATGTCATTTGGAGGAATCTCACTTTAATATGAATATTGATTTAATACTTGGTGTAGTTTCATTTAGTGGAATTATTTTAATGCTTGTTTTAGTAATTATTGTTGCTAGATCAAAACTCGTCTCAACAGGAAATGTTTCTATTGAAATAAATGGAGATGCTTCAAATCCTATAGTTGTGCCAGCTGGATCAAAATTATTACAAACCTTAGCTGATAATAATATTTTTTTAGCATCAGCATGTGGTGGTGGCGGAACGTGTAGTCAATGTAAGTGTCAAGTATATGAAGGCGGTGGTTCAATTCTTGCTGCTGAAGAATCTCACTTTAACTCTTCACAACAAAAAGAAGGCTGGAGATTATCATGTCAGGTGCCCGTAAAGAATGATTTAAAAATTAGCGTTCCTGAGGATGTATTTGGTGTTAAAGAATGGGAATGTGAAGTTATATCTAATAATAATGTAGCAACATTTATAAAGGAACTTATTTTAAAACTTCCAGAAGGTGAAAATGTTGATTTTAAAGCTGGTGGCTATGTGCAACTTGAAGCACCTGCTTACAACATAAATTATAAAGATTTTGATATTGATAAGGAATATCATGAAGATTGGGATAGATTTAAAATTTGGGAAAATGAATCTATAACCAGTGAGCCAGTTATAAGAGCCTATTCAATGGCTAATTACCCTGAAGAAAAGGGCATAATTAAATTTAATATAAGAATTGCTTCGCCGCCTCCAGGACAGGATGTGCCACCTGGTCTAATGTCCTCATGGACATTTGGGCTACAACCCGGCGATAAAGTAAAAGTTTTTGGTCCATTTGGTGAGTTTTTTGCAAAAGAAACAGATGCTGAAATGGTTTTTGTAGGTGGAGGTGCCGGCATGGCTCCAATGAGATCACATATATTTGATCAATTACTCAGAATTAATACAAATAGAAAAATAACATTCTGGTATGGTGCCAGAAGTCTTAAAGAAATGTTCTATGTCAAAGACTTTGACGAACTTGCTAAAAAATATGATAACTTTGAATGGCATGTTGCTTTATCTGATCCATTACCTGATGATGACTGGAATGGTGAGACAGGATTTATTCACAATGTATTATATGAAAATTATTTAAAATCTCATGAAGCACCCGAAGATTGTGAATACTATATGTGTGGACCTCCAATGATGAATAAAGCTGTAATAGATATGCTTATAAATTTAGGTGTAGAACCAGAAAATATTGCATTAGATGACTTTGGTGGTTAACAAGTTTTAAAAAGTGTCTAGATATTTTATTTCAAAAATATTGGCCTTATCTGCCGGTATAATCTTATTAATCGTAGCTTATTTTCATAATCAGAATTCAATATTTATAATTTCAGGTGAAGCATATGGAACTTCATGGTCAGTATCATCTACTGAGTATATTGGCGATCATCACAAAGATAAAATTAAAAAAATAATCTATGAGATTGATCTTGTTGCTTCTAATTACAAATCTGAATCTGAAATATCACAAATTAATTTAAATTATAAAGAAAATCAATTTATATCTGACGACTTATTTAATATCTTAAGTATTGCTAAATCTGTTGAAAATATTTCAAAAGGTTATTACAACATCATGTTAGGTAAAATCTCTAGCAATCTAGGATTTGCTCCAGATTTTGGAAATGATGTTATTCAAAAAAAAATTTCAACTTTTGAATTGGATGAGAAAAATAACTCTTTATCTAGATACTCTAATAATTGGTTTGATTTATCATCTATTGCAAAGGGTTATGCTGTTCAAAAGATACATAAATATTTAATTAGTAATAAATTAGAAAATCATGTAATTGATATTGGAGGTGAAATAATTATTAATGGAAATAAAAATGGAAAACCATGGAATATAGGAATACA
>TARA_Y200000002_G_scaffold91248_1_pt1 | contig 9906 bp, 2 predicted proteins | sample TARA_Y200000002 | Tara Oceans TARA_Y200000002 (sample SAMEA2619388) | marine metagenome | biome: marine biome (ENVO:00000447); feature: surface water layer (ENVO:00002042); material: "saline water (ENVO:00002010), including plankton (ENVO:xxxxxxxx)" | depth 5 m | reverse complement strand
ATTAAAGAGAGATTACTTGTTGAAGGTGGTAGTTCTAAACAGATTCTATCTCAGTTCAATGGTCCTGTAACCTTTAATGGTATTAGTAGGTTTAATAACTTACTCCAATCTCAAACAATAAAGGTTGGAACTAGTCATACTGTTTATATAAACAATGATGACGAAGAATCTGAATCAAATTATGATGATATAGTATGTGGATCAACTTATAAAGGTGCTCTTCAAGTTAAAGGTGGAGCAACTTTCGGTAAGAATCTTAATATTTGTGGAAAATTAGGTGTTTTAAATAATGAGCAATCTAATAATACTAATAGTGGTGCTATTAGAGTAGCAGGTGGAGTTGGTATTGGTGGAAACTTAAATGTTGGTGGTGGTGGATCTTTTGCTGATAATGTAGTATTCAGTGGTGGATCTCATTTCCCAAGTGATAAGTACTTAACATTTGGTGGTACTGTTGCTGCTCATAAGATGGTAATTTTCCATAATGCTGCAGATGGTAATGATAATGCTATAGTTAGAGCTGCTAATGATGCCACAGCACTTTATGTACAGAGTAACAATAAAGTTGTTATTGGTAATAAAGGTAATACTGAGCAGGGATTAGTTTATACTAAGTCTGATGGTTCTGTTAAATTATATCATGGTGGATCTGCGGCACATGTATTTGAAACTACTAGTGATGGTGCTAAAGTTACTGGACAGTTAGATGTTACTGGTGATATTATTGCGTTTGCTTCTGCGTCAGATCTTAGATTAAAGGATAACATTACACCTATTGAACATCCATTAGAGAAAATACTTACAATTAGTGGTAATACATTTAATTGGAATCAAGAATCTAAGTGGGAAGGAAAAGCAGATACTGGTCTAATCGCTCAAGAAATTGAAGGACTTGGATTACCTGGTGTAGCAGAAATTCGTGAGGATGGTGTTCATGGTGTTCATTATGAAAAAGTGATTCCTCTTCTAGTTGAAGCAGTTAAGGAATTAACTAACAGACTTGAAGGTTTAGAACATGATTTGAGGTTCAAGAAATAAAGACAAAACTAACACATAAATAGTAAAAAATCATATCTCAGATGGCGAATATTAAAAAGTCTTTTAATTTCCGTAGCGGTGTTCAAGTTGATGATGATAATTTCGTCGTTAATTCAAATGGACTAGTTGGTATAGGTTCTACAGTACCAACTACACATCTGGATGTTGCTGGTAATATTAAGACGACGGGAAATGTAACAGGTGAACAAGCTAATTTTAATACAATTACAGCAACCACTCTTAATATTGAGAATGTTAGTACAACTGGTAGTGTTACTGGATCTGGTGTTAAGATTGGAAGTCCTGTTGGTGTTGTAACTGCTGAAAATATTGGAGAAACAGTTACTTACTATGGTGATGGTCAATATTTACAAAATCTTCCAACATCTCAATGGGTGGATAAGGATGCTGGATTAGGGTATATTAGCATATATGCTGCTGGTAACGTAGGTGTTTCAACTGATGATCCTAGACATGTTTTTCAAGTTGGTGGTAATAATAATATAAATGCGTTTGAGAAAGGAGTTGGTATTAATTCGGAAGGTGGTATTGTAGCAACTGGTGTTGTTACTGCTACAACATTTAAAGGAAATGTTATTGGTGATATTACAAGTTCTTCAACTAATGTTACTCAGTTAACATCGAGTTTTATCAATTCTACTGGTATTGTTACTACATCAGATCTTCATGTAACTGGAATAGTAACAACACCTGCAATTCAGGGAGTAACTCTTGCTAGTTATCCTCATGGTTCAACTAAGACTTTAGTTGTTACTGTTGCTACTAAGACATCTAATCATAGATATTCTGGTCAAGGAAATGCTAATGGATATTTTATAGATGGAAAAGAATCTCCTGTATTGAGTCTTACTCCTGGTAGAACATATAAATTTGATCAGAGTGATAGTTCTAACACTTCATACCCTCTCAGATTTTATTATGATCAAGCAGGTACTAAACCTTATGGTGGTAATGTAAGTGTTTTTGGTTCTGAAGGTAGTGCTGGATCATATACAGAGATAACAATAGGAGAAACTTCACCTCAAGAATTATATTACTTATCAGCTTCTGGTGCTACTTTAGTAGGTAATGTTATTATTACAAATGCTGTTGCTAAAATTAATCATCTAGATGCTGTAGGTGTAATAACTGCCACTAAATTCTATGGTGATATAGAAGGTAATGTTACTTCCACTACATCTTCATTTACAAGAGTAGATACTACAAATTTAGAAGTTACAGGTATAGGAACTATTGCTGATCTGGAATCAGAAAGATCTGTTCTAGGTATTGCTACATGTAGTAAAGGGCATGTTACTGATAAATTAGGAATTGGTATTGTAAATCCTATAAGACAAGTTGAGCTTTACTCTGCTGGAATTTCAACAATTTATGTTGTTGGAAAGGAGAGTTCAACTATAAGTATAGGACAGAATTACAATACATTAGTTGGTCTTGCTGAGAGTACATCAGAAATAAGATTTGGAAATCAGGATAAGACACTTGAATTCCTTAATGGTGATTTAGGTGATATTAATTCCTATCTTCATGCTGGTAATTTTGCTGGTATTGATACTGGAGGTTTTAATTGGATATATGGACAAACTAATTCTAAATTAATGACACTTTCATATAAAGGTCATTTGGGAATTAATAAATCAGATCCTGAAGTTCAATTAGATGTAGTTGGATTATCTACTTTCCAAGGTGGAGTTAGGGTAATTGGTAATTTAATAGTTGAGAGTGGTAGTATTATTGGTGGTAATGTTCAACCACCAGCTATTATAGATAATTCTGATATTTATCGACCTACTTCTGGTATCTCTACTTTTAAAGAAATTGATGTATTTGAGACTATAGAGGTTGGTTCTATTGCGATTGGAACTGCACGTGAAAATATTATTGATGGGATTAGTGGTGGAGCAATAGATGCTCAATTTAGTAGAGCGTTATTCTCTGCTGTTGGTGTAGGAACTTCGGTTACTTCTTCTACTTTAACTGTTGCTGGATCTATTGCTGGATCTCACAGTGTCGGTATAGGAACTACAATACCTACTTCTGGTGCTGATTTCGCAAGGGCAGGAATACCCATAACAAGATTTTTAAAACTTCCGCAAATAACTAGCACTGAGAGGGGTAATTTAGTTGCTTTGGAACCAGGGTCGGTTATATGGAATAGTTCGACATCTCAAATACAATATTATGATGGATCTTCTTGGAACTCTCTAACTTAGGATAATTATCGATGGCAAGAAAAAATTATCAAGTAAAGGCTAAAACTTCCGAGGCATGGAAATTACTTCATAGAGAATTACTCAGCGACGCTAGTAACTCTGTACATATACCAGAAAGAAAATGTTCTTCTAAGGATGATATGAGTTATAGTCCTACTAGAGGATCATATCAATTATCGTTGGCAGAAGTTGAAGAATTAAGAAATCATCCAGATGTTGAATATGTTGAAATAGATACTACACTTCATCCAGAGTTTAGTTTTCCTATGAGTAATTATATCAATAGATTTGGTACTAATGTAAAAAATTATAGATCTCTCTATGAGATAGATGCTCCTGAAGTAGTAAAAACTTCTTTAATGTGTACTACTGGACAATCTAATCAGGGAACTACTGATTGGGTTCATGTTTCTCCATTGTCAGGAAATAGTCCTGGTATGCAATATTGGGATACATTACCTTTATTAAAAGATTATGGTGTTTATCCAGCAGTTCCTACTGATACAACACAACCTGATCCAGAAAGCATTAGAAATTCAACTCAACTTTGTGAGAGTCAGTTTACTATTGATACTTCAGGATATTATCAATTAGAGGTTTCTATTGATGGTGCTGAAGGTGAGGTTGAAGTTTACACTCCAACTACTAATCCAACTACAGTTCGTTATCCATTGCAGGGATTTAATAATTATGCTCCTTTCAATGAAAAGGATGTAGCATTAAACCCAAGAGTAGAGCAAAATAATCCAGCTAATCATAAGTTTCAGGTTATAAATTTAGGTTTCCTTCCTGCTTGGGTTGGTGATAAGTATCATTTTAAATTTGAAATAAAGAATGGTGATTTTAAGAATAGTTGGCAAGAGAGTTGGGATTATAATCCAGGTGGTTTAGCATGGAGATTGGTGAGATATCCATCAAGTGGTGGTGGAACTACTACTGCTATTAAGAAAAATGATTCTGCTCTTACTACTATTCCACCTATATCAAATCCTACAGCAGCCGAAAAGAATAGAACAGGTTATCATCTATTAAGATGTAAAAGTAATGCTAGTAATGAATGGACTAATAAATCAAGTGATGTAAAAAATTCAGATGTTACTTATACAAATGATGGATATGATATCGATCTGATTATATGTGATGGTTCTGTGTGGAATGGACATCCTGAATTTGTTACTGATTCTAATGATCCTCCAAACTATCTTCCAGGTAATGTTTTAGCAAGACATGGAAAATCTGGTGTTTTAGATTTAATACTAGATGCTCCATATTATATGGATCCTAATTATTTTGACGCTGATCCAAGTACAAGATTAGAAGCACGTTGGGATGGAACACCTGTTCCTACTGAAGCTGCTGCTATATCATGGTGGACTAATACATCTGCTAGATCAAATGAGTTTATGAAAGACTCAGATGGTAATCCAATACCTGGTAGAGATATACAACTTTCAACATCTTATTTTATTAATTATACTAGAGATAGGTATTGTGGTCAAAAACATTTACCACCTACAGTAGACAGCAGCAACGATAATAACGAACATGGAACACCCGTTGCTTCATTGGCATATGGAAAGAATTTTGGATGGGCATTTAATTGTAATAAGTGGGCAATACAGAAAAATGGAGCAGCCAATAGACCAGCTGTTTTTGTTAAATTATTTCATCAATGGAAACCTGATAATGTAAGACTTGATGCTGGATTAGGTAAGAAAGACCCAACAATAATGAATAATAGTTGGGGGTCTGATATGTTCTGGAATAATTCAATTGGCCTTGATTCTAGTGGTGTTAATCAAAATAATGCTGATAATTTTCAGAATAGTGCTGGAACATTTGAATATAGAGGAACTTCTGGAACTTATAGTGCTCAAGTAGATGGGCAAGGATATACTATACCAAAATTTGCCATAAGTCCAAACGGATCAGGTGCTTCAGTAGGAGTATGGGATGGTACTGAATGGGATTATAATACTAATAAGCACCATTATTATGATAATAAAGGTTTTGCTCATACTTTAAATACTTATTTTGAGCCTGCGGTAATACCTGATACTGGTGCTTATAATTATGGATCTTTAACTGCTCCTAGTTGGCTTACTAATATTGGTGGTTCTATGGGTTTCCATAATCAAACGAATACTGATTTAAGAGAAGCAATTGAATCTGGTATTCATATAGTATTTGCTGCTGGTAATAATGGACATTATATTACTAAACCAGGTGATGTTGATTATAATAATAAAGTAGATGGTAAATTTACTAATAGAAGAAATTTCCCATCTCAAATCGCTGATGATCCAACTACACCAGCTTTTGTTATTGGTTCTATGGGTAATGGAATGAGAAATGAATGGAGAATGCAAGCAGACGCACCTTTTAAAGAAGGAACCACTAGTGAATTTGATACAAAAGCAGAGTTTATTGATCCTGGTTCTGGTTATAGATTAGCAACAAATTTAGCTTCTCCTACTCTTGGTAAATGGGTTGATTGGAATGTCAATACTGAAGATTATAGTGATAAAGGAACTGGTATTGATTTTTATGCTCCTTCTACTATTTTAGCAGCAACAGATTATATTGATGATGCTGCAGCATATGGTAGTGACTGGGTTTCTTCTCCTAGTATTGAAAGGATTGAGAGTCATCCAACAGGAGGTAAGTATTATAATGATAGGATTTTTGGTGGAACATCTGCTGCTGCCCCAATTGCTTCTGGATTACTTGCTTGTGCTTTACAGCAAAATAGAAAATGGACTCCATCTGAGTTAAAATCTGCTTTAACAGAAGAAACTGGTAAGATTAGTTTAGAGGGAGATAAGTTTTATAAAGGATATACTCCTGGTAGTGAGCCTAATGATCCAAAATGGTTGGGTTCTTACAGTACTATGGGTAGTAGTGTTAGAGTAATTAAAGAATATACTGGAGCAACAAATACAATACATGGATCTTTGACTAGTGATAGTGGTATAAGTATTACTAGACCAATAAATGAAAGATTTACAATATCTCATCAAAGTCCAACAGTTGTTCATAAAGTAGATATTCATGGTGTACGGGAGTTTTTAGAGTCTGATGATAATATACCTGTTGAAATGTCTGTATCTAATGGAAAGTATCCAGTTAGAATTTCTACTAGTGAGTTAAATGCTTTAAATTTATATAAGTATAGATTTAAACTTGGATCTACTAATACAAGTTTACAAATTAGTACTGATGAGGGAACTACTTGGGGTGATTTTCAAATTGAAGTTGTTAATGGATATTTTATAGTCGATGAGCAAAGAGCATATTATTCTTTAAACATTCTCAATACTGATGTTTTACCAAATCAGACAAGTAATGATCCTACTTATAATATAATACCTGATAATTTTACTATTAATGAAGGTAGTAATCTTGTAACCACTCTTACTAGTGCTAATGTCGCAGAGGGAACAACTGTATATTGGTCTTTAGTTGGATTAAGTTCTGCTGATTTACAAGTTGGTGATTTACAGGGTAGTGATACTGTAAAGGCTAATGGATCTATTGGACTTATAACACATCAATTTGCCAATGATTCTTTAACAGAAGGAGATGAGATTTTTGAGATAAAATTATTCTCAGATTCTGCTAGAAACAATTTATTAAAGAAAGTAACATTAACATTAAAAGATACTTCTAATGCTTCTGGTACTACGAATGATCCTGATCCATTTACTCCAGGTACTTCAGGATATAATAATAAAACATTTCCAGATAATATAAAAAGAACTCATACTAATAATCAAACTACTGTTGAAACTGCTGGACCATACTTTACTGGTAGTGTACCAATTAAGTTTAGTGATATTGGAAGATACTTTAAGGGTCTTTCAGTTGGTTCTGAAGTAAAAGCATCTCATTATTTTAGAAATACTAATCCCACTGCTACTGATCCTTCTGTTCCAAATTCTACTGAGAACGAATTTGAATCTGATAAAACAACAAGTAAAATATCTGGAGATACATATCCACTTGAAATATTCTCTGGTAATGGAACTAATCTTAGTTTAAAGACTTTTAGGGGTTCTATTAAGAGATATTATGCTACAGTTGGTAGTATTGACAGTGTTGGTGGAACTGTAATTAAAAATTATAGTATGAATAGATGGGATGGATCTAATGGTATTGATTGGGATAATAGAAATCATAGAGATTCTACTAGTAGATCTGATGGTAATCTAACAAGAAATGTAGAGAAGAAGATATTTATCAATGCTACATGCTATTCTGATGATATAGGAACCAATGGAAATGTAGGATCTTTAGTAAGTGGTGCATTTGACAAAAAACCTGGTGCCCAATTAAATGAACCCACGTTGTCTATTCATAACTCTATTATTTTTGTTAATGGTAGAATTTTTGGATCTGGTGGATACGGTGGATATAGAAGTAGTGGATCTGAAGGAACAAGTGATCCAGGTAAGCATGGTGGAACTGCGTTAAAAGTAAAACATACTGGATCTACAACGTTTGTTTTTGTATATAAAGATGCTGAAATCTATGGTGGTGGAGGTGGTGGTGAATCTGGAGCTATGGGTAAATCTGGTTCAGCAGGATCTTGTGGAGAATCTTGGACAGAATATTCAACGAGTTCATTCTGTCCTATATCTCCTGGTGGTGGATTTGTTTTACAAGGTTGTCCTTCTGGATGGAATAGTTCTGGATGGTCTAGTGGTGGATCACCATGTGCTTTCAGAACTGTTACAGATCCAGTAACAGGAGAAACTACACAAACAGTTAGAGCATATTCAGTATCAGTAAGTTGTAGTAGAGATAGAAGTGCTGATTATGGATCTTCAACTACTCCAACTCCAGGTATTGGTGGTAGAGGTGGTAATGGTAAAGGATATACTCAATCTAGAGGAAATGGTGAAGCAGGAAGTCAAGGTAATTGCCCACAATGTTCAGCAGGAGACTTAAGTGGTGGATCATGTTCTACTGATGGTGCACAAGGTGGATGGGGTGGAGACTGGGGTAAACCTGGAGAAGATACATTAGGTATAACTGGTTCTGGTGGTAATGGTGGACCAGCAGTTTGTGGATCACCATTTGTTTTAATGGGTGATATTAATTCTACTACAGTAAAAGGTCAAAAGAATGGAGAGTGTGATGGAACTGAGCAAGAGACACCACCAATACCAAAAAACGATCCTCCAGGAATTACAGAATTTGATTATCCAACTTATGCTAGGTTTAGTGTTGATGGTATGAAGTTATTGGTGACTGCTGATCCAAATGATAGTAATAGTAAGTGTAAGTTTAGACTTGGCACATCTCATAGAGATAGTGAAGGTGATGCTGGTGTTCCATTTACTAGTATAACAATTAAAGATAGTCAAGGAAATAGTAAAGGGACACTTAGTAGGGGTGCTGACAGAGGTATTTTATATTTCTTGGATCTTGAATTGCAGTATGGTGTATATGAAATACATTGGAATAATGTTGCTAATTCAAACACTAGTACCAGTGGACAAACTGGTTATAGTGGTAATGGTTCTGATGGAGTCACTCTCAATTCAGATCGTATATCGACAGATAAATTACAAATTAAATTAAAAGATAGAACTAGTCCAGAAGATGATGCTGAAATTACTGTAATGAATCCTGTTGATTATAGTGGTTCTTCAACTTGGGTAAGAGCCTATCAGACAGGTAGACATGGTAGATCTAGTGCTACATTCCCTTCTGCAGCAATTCCTTGGTCTGGAGATATGTCTGAAGATCCTGCAGATGGGGACGCATATCTTTATCCAGCTCATAATAGGTGGTGGTCAAACTTTATGAGAGAATTTGGTGTTTCTCCAACTGTTGATCAAACATTAGAATATGATCCAGTAACAGGAAATAATCAATGGCATGAAGAAACTTACAACTTTACATTGACTTATGCTGGTAGAAAATCTGATTCTGCCATACAAATTAGTCAGAGTACAACTAGCCTTAGACTAGAAATGCAGTCTGATAACAAAGCAGAAGTATATTGGACTAGTGATACGTGGACCAATAATGGTGCTAGAGTAGTTTGGACTAGTGACTATCATGGTCATTGGGAAGGATCAGAAAACTATGAAATTAATGGGGTAGCAATAGAAAATCAGATTGCTAATATACCAATTACATGGCCTGCTAATTCTGCTAGTATGGATATACAATTAAGAGTTAGACTTCAAAATAATCCTAATGATCAAGATGGTAATCCTATGGCAACTGGTCCTGATGTTACTATAAATCCTATGGGAATCGCATGGGAACTTAAGGAAGGTACTAAATCATTGTATAATTCTACAAATCTTAATGGAACTGGTGTATTCAGACCTGCTCAAGTTGGTTGGAAACTTACTGGAGCGTTCTCTACTCTAGAAGCATCATCAACTCCACTTGATAGAGATTGGAATCAGAGGATGCCTCAAGGAGATGATACAAAAGACTTTGATCAACCACCAAGGACAGTAAAAGGTCTTGATCGTATAAGATTAGCTCCAGATCATCCTGTAACACCTGTTTCATATACATTAAAGGTTAATGGTAAGGGAACAGATGAACCAGCAGAGGAAACCTTTGAGATCTTGTAGTCAAATCTTAAGGAATTATACATACCTTTGTA
>TARA_Y200000002_G_scaffold213023_2_pt1 | contig 9918 bp, 11 predicted proteins | sample TARA_Y200000002 | Tara Oceans TARA_Y200000002 (sample SAMEA2619388) | marine metagenome | biome: marine biome (ENVO:00000447); feature: surface water layer (ENVO:00002042); material: "saline water (ENVO:00002010), including plankton (ENVO:xxxxxxxx)" | depth 5 m | reverse complement strand
AAACATACATGAGCCATCCATAAACCTTTTGTATCTCTAGCGTCAACAACATCTACATGTGCTCTTCTAATCCACTCATTTTTCCATGTTCTATTTGTCCAACCTGGTTTATTGAATCTTTCCATACCCGGTTCTTCATACTCCATTAACTCTTTATTGAGTAATCGTATTGTATCTTGTTCCCACTTAATCAGTCTTTCCCAAATCATGGAGCTCCTTCATTTCTTTAAATAATTTTGTTGCACTTTCAAAACAATATCTTGCTTCAGGAACAACCGAATGTTCATATACATTTAAATATGTGTTAATTGTTTCTTTCACCGTTTGTCTATAATCTCTAACTTCATTATGTTTAAATATATAATATCTATTAGGACCTGGTGTTTTTGATTTTATCATTTGACCGCCAGACAAATCGCCCATGTGTCTAACATAAACATGAGCATATAACTTCATAGCTTCATCTTGTATTGTTTCTATATGAGCTACATAATCTTTTGTGCTTTGAGTTATTTCTGGTGGTGAACCAATATCACCCCATAAAGCTTGATAATCATAATGTATATGTTCACCTCTTAATAGATTAGGCGTATCTCTAAACAAAGAATTATGTAAACCGTATTTCTCTAATACAGAATAACATTGTAATTGATTGTATAAAAAAGTAGCATATAGTTTTTCATCTATTTGACCAGACATAAGTATTTTTACAAACGCTTGTCTTTCTGCATTTTTATGATGTTCCCAGGTTAATTCTTTTATGTCTAACATTTATTTCTTCTTAAAAAAATTTGATATTGTAAATCTATATTGAGGACCAACACTTGATTGTGGTCTAATTGAATGAGGTTGTATGCCATCAAATTGTAATATTCTGCCTGGTATAAAAGATGAAGCAAACTCTATTTTTTGTAAATTTAAAGGGTCATAAAATAAAGTTTCACCATGCCACTCATCACGCCATTCTAAATTTACATAATATAATAAAACATAATCATTTTCTCCATGAGTGTGTGTGTAGTAATGGTCACTAGGGTGGCTTAGATTTACCATAGTTTTATACCATTTACTAAAATCAACAGATGGTATTTCTTCTAGGTAAGAATATAATCCAGCATTTTTTAAATCATCAATTGACCAATCTGAATATATAGAGTGTTTGTTGACATAATCTTTATCTTTCCAACCCGTAATATAAAACCTTGAATTTATTACAAATTCGTGTATATCGTGCATAATATGAAAAGGTACTTTATTATCGTATATTTTTATCATTTATTCCACCAATTGTCTTTTGATTTCTTTCATTACAAGTCTATTAGTTTTTGTTTTTAAAAATCTATCATATCTATTAATTAAAGGAACATTTCTCCACCAATCACTAACGGTAGAACATGTATCTGATATTTTTCTTAAAGTTTCATTTAGTTCAAATCTTTTTAATTCAACTTTATCGTCTGTTAAAAATTGAAAATAAGCCATATGTTCATGTTCAGGCATTTTGAAATAATTATCATATAATAACATTTCTAAATTTACAGGTCTAAACCATTTTGATATATTGAATTTTCCAGGTACCAATTTAGCATAATTTGTATGTTCAGTTTGAGAAAAGTGTGGAGCTGTCATCATTATTTCTAAATCATCTTCAGAAAAAAATATATAAGATAATCCATATTTAAATGTGCTTTTGCCTTTTGATAATGTACAATAATAAAAATTATCTCCTTTGTATTTAATTTCTCCATCTACTATATCAAATTCAGTAGTCATAGGATTTTCAACAAAGAAGGTATTTTTACCAATACTAGAAAAAGCAGGACATCTTATCATAGCTTTTAATCTTACATCACTTGTAGATGATACATCTTTGACTACTTTAGTTAACAATTTTTGAGGCTCTATGAACAACATGTTCCAATGATGTTCTTCTTGTGGAACAAACCAAGGAGCCCAATATACTATTTTTCTTTTCATTCTATAAACTCTATCCATCCATTTAAAATATATTTAAGTCCATCTAAAGGAGGATTACCTCTATGTGTATGCGTAAAACCTGAAGGACAAATCATAAGTCTACCTGTTTTAGGTGCAACTCTTTTATGTTGGTATAAAAATTCTGTTTCACCACCAGAAACTTCGTTAAGATATAATATTACTAAAAATAGTCTTTTACCAAATGGTACACCATCATGTTCACAATGCCACACATGATAACCTTCTCCTGGAATTGTTTTTTGTAATTTAACATCTAAATTTAATCTATGTTTCATCATACCATCTAATATAGGATATTTTTTTGCATATAATTTATAGCAATCTTGTAATTTTAAATTAAATTCTAATAAAAATGAATCATTAGCACTAATAAAAGTAGAGTCATTTTCACCTATAGGATAATAAACATCATTTTGTTGTTCAATAGCAGGATGTCCAGTAATGTCAGCTCTTTTTTGAGTTTTATGAAAATTATTTAATTTTTCAAAATGGTCTATTATTGATTTACAATATTGTTCATCAAAAACATTATCAAATACACCTATAAAATTTTCTATATTACTTATCATTAATCATTCCTATCATTATAAAATTTTTGTTTGTGATAATCATAAAAGCTTAGTTTATCTTTTACCACTAAATCCCATTGATTTTTTCTACTATTTAGACTAACAACCGAATCGTGATACCTTTGTTTAAATTGTTCATCATTATTACCATCAAGGTATTTAATAGTAGGTGCGTCTAAAGGATACCACTCCATGCCAAACGCTATGCAAGGTAAACCACCATCTGGAAAATTTCTTTGCCAATCTCTTTGATTGGCTGCATTTAAAAATCCTTCTTTAAATGAAGGAGATAAATTTACTAGAGCCGGTTCCCATTCTTTATTAGCGTTAGCTCTCCAATATTCTGTATCATCTCTATTCGACATTGCGTAATGCATAGCAACAAATTCTGCAAAATTTCTAAATAATTTTTTACATTGAAAGGTAAAATTATCTCTATCCCATTGTGTAATGATATCTCTCTGTGCGTTTCTAATAAACCTCATTAAAAATTCATGTACTGAAAACAAACCATTACTTTCTAAAGGTTCAATAAACCCAGCCGCTAAACCTATACCTACAACATTTTTAACCCATAATCTCTTATGTATACCAACACGCATTTTAATTTTCTTAAACTCTGCGTTACTATAATCTTGGCCTTTTTTATATAAATGATTTTTAAATTCTTTTAAAGCTGTTTCATCATCTACAAATTTATCTGAATAAACATAACCTGTGCCCCAACGAGACCATAAAGGTATTTGCCACACCCAACCATTTTCAATGGCTGTACAATTTGTATAACAATTTATATCTTCTTTTTTATTATTATAAGGCAATCTAGTTGCCCATGCTGAGTTATTAGGTAACATATCTGAATAAGATTCAAATTCTTCTTGTAATGATTTACCTAATAATAATGATTTAAAACCTGTACAATCAAAATATAAATCTGCTTTATATTTGTTATTTCCAACTCCCATATTACTATCAGAAACTAACGAGTGTATGCCATCTTTAGAAACCTCTACTGATTTTATATCATCAACAACATGTTTTACACCTCTAGGTTTACAATATCTATCTTTTAAAAAAGAACCAAATTTTGTTGCGTCAAAATGATATGCTGTATTTTCTCTAAAGTTAAAAGGTAATTCATTTTTCTCATTATCAAAAAGTTTGTTATTATTTACTAAAGCCATTTGAGGAAAAAAACAATCAGCAAAATCTGACCTATGAGTTTCTGGATAAATGTGTTTTTTTAATATCCAATCATTATAACCACCATCACTATTATAAATTGATTTACCAAAAGGATAATGAAAACCACCATCACCTTTTTTATAAAAGTCCTCAAATCTAATACTTAATTTGTAAGTAGCGTCTGTATATTTAAAAAATTCAGTATCATCTATACCTAGATAAGATGTCCAATATTTTATACCACCAATTGTACTTTCACCTACACCAATAATTGGAGTATTAGGACTTTCTATTACGGTAATTTCTTTGTCAGGAAATTCTTTTATAAGTGTAGAGGCTGTCATCCAACCTGCACTACCACCACCTAAAATTATAATACTTTTTACATTTTTCATAATATTTTTTCTAACTTTGTATTTAACGAAATACTAATTCTCTTTTTATTTGTATTGTTAGCATTTACTTTATGTTCTAACCAGCTAGGAAAAATTAAACATCTATTCGTAACAGGATTAAATTTCCAACTTGCGTCTGTTGATGTTATATTTTCATTGTTAAACATATCAAAATCCCAATTTAATGATTGTAGTTTAGAGGGGTGTAAAAATTGAATATCTCCTGTATCTTCATCTGCTTCTACATAATAAACCATTGACAAAAATCCGGTATGTATATGAGGCCAGTTAAAAGAACCTTTTGTATTTACATTTGCCCAACAATCTTCTATGACCACTTTATATTTATCAGTTTTACCATTTAATTCAGAAAAACAAGAATTCATTACATCTGTTATAAGAAAATAAAAAGATTTAAACTCTGGTGTATCTAAAGGTATATTGTGTGAATGCCAACCTCCACCACTATTAGAAAGAACTTGACCATTGTTATCTTTATTTCTTAAATCAAGAATATAATTTTTTAATATATTCTTATCAATAGATGTAATTTGATAAATCCATATAGGACTACCAAATAAATATGTAAAATTTTTATCACCTTTCATAACAATAAGCCTTAAATAAAATTATTATTTAATTTGGTCTGCGGCTTCTACACCAGCATTAAAAATACTTTCAAATAATTTATTTAATATTCTAATGTCTTCGCATAAAATACCCACAGGATATTGTGTGGTTTCACCATTTTCTTTAACCGTTACGAAGCCTTGCTCCATCATACCAATATTAAGTTTTTTACAAAACTGAAACATAGGACTTTCATTTATATTGTATTTTGGTAATTCTTTTACCTTAAATTTTAATTGTAAGTCTTTTACAATATTTTCATCTACACCTTGTGATTTTAAAATTTCACAGGCTTCTTTTACCGCTTTAGTATGGTCGTTATTCAACTCAGCGAAATTAAATTTTTCACCGCCATAAGTTTTCATATTTTTTTGTGTTTTAATATCCATTTTTTTCCTCTTTTAATTTAAGTTTTTGAAGGAAGCCCTAAAAATTCTCTTCCGTCATTTATATTTCCATACTCCCCATTTTTTTTATTGTAATGTAAAAAAACCTGAGCATGATTTAATCCTTCATATTTATCTCTCCAATGTTCAACATCACATCCTTTATAAATGACCATATCTCCTGGTTTTAGTAAGACAGATTTTTCTTCTCCTTTAAGAGATTTAATAAATATTGGCCAATTATAATTTTTATCATCTAAATTACTTCCATCATAACCAATACACAAAGTTGTTGAATACTCACAACTAGGTCTATCTTTGTGCTTTTTTAAATCATTATCTGTAATATATAATCTCCAATAAGAATATGTTGGCACTAAATCAATTTCAATTGTTTTAGACACAAAATTTGCTGAATTTTTTAATAACGCATCCATTAAAGGGTCACCATATAATGAATAAGCTCCTGGAGCTTGTTCGTCATTAAATCTACCGTTTATATGAATATTAAATAATTCTGGATAATAAGCCTCATTAAACATTTCTCTACGAGCTTTATTTTTCATATATTCATATAAAAGAGAAGTCATTTCTGGTTTTACAAAATTTTGAATAACAACATAACCATTTTCATCAAAGTATTTTTTTGTTTCATTTATCATTTCATAGGCCTTCCATTAAACCAAATTACTAAAGAATATCTAGTGCCTTTTGTAACAGGAGTTACACAATGAAATTTATAACTAGGAAAAACTATTAATGAACCTTGATTTACTAGGCCACCTGATATTTCTTTATATCTATTTTTACTATGAGCTCCAAAATCAAATTTTAAATTTCCACCCTCATAATCATTTGGGTCAGACAACATTAGTGTTATTGATAATTTTCTTACTTTACCTACCAATTCATTTAATGGTGTAAATAAATGTTTATCACAATGGTTTTTATCATATACACCAGGTATTTCTCTTCTTTTTACATTATTATAATCATTTGGACCATCACTATGCCAACCATAAAACTGGTCTTTATTATAGATTGTAAACTGAGCAGGCTCAGCATAATCAAAATCATATCTCCAACCAGCAGAAATATTTGCTTTTAAAACCCAAGGCCATATTAAATCATATACCCATTGGTCACTTAACCAAGATATGTTACTATCTCTTATATAAACATCATTTTTATTAATGTTTTTTTCTTTTATCTGTTGAGTTGTTAAATCTTGTTGAGAGATTTTTCTAGTGTCTGATTTTTGTTCATCACCAAAGGTTGTTGCATTAGAGTCAAAACCTTCTTTTTGTAAAAGGTCAAGTTGCTCTAAACCTCTATCTATTATTTTCTGGCAATCTTGTTTAGAAATTATTGAATTGAATAACCAATATTCATTTTTTGTATCCATGCTAAAACCTCACTAATCATCTGTAATAGTATAAATTATTTATAAGACTTATGGAGCCACAAACTCATGTGTCTTGTCTGTATAAATCCACCCTACTTTTACTGGGTCATCTTCTTCGATAGGCACTAATTCGTATTCATCATACTTATGAACCCAATGTTGCGTCATTTTAGAATCTTTTCTATCAACACCGTCAATCATGTATGCTAATTCTTCAACCATACCACCCGTAGAATTACTTTCTGCTGGGTCTAATTTTACAACTGCGAATTTGTTAAATGCCATTTTTTTAATCCTTAAATTTTAATAACTATTATTCCAGGACCACCTGTTCCGCCACCGCCGCTTGGATATCCTCCACAGCCTGTACCGCCACCTGTGTTTGCACCACCAGCACTTGACCTTCCTGAAGGAACGCCTGCTGTTCCACCACCTGGACCGGCTGCACCAACACCTTTACTTCCGTGAGGGCCTTCATTATAGTAAGAACCTCCTCCGCCACCTGCGTAAGTTACCGGAGAACCTGTTATATTTGAAACTCTTCCTGCTCCGCCGTCACCACCTTGACCTGTACCGTCAGTACCTGCGTCTTCACCTGCACCGCCGGCACCACCGCCGCCGCCACCATTATGTGAACCTTGAGAGTTACCGCCACCGCCGTTTCCGCCGTCATTTCCATAACCTGTTAATCCGGCACTATCACCTTGGTTTCCATAACCACCTCTATATTGTGTTTGAGGGCCGTCTGCACTTCCTGTTCCACCGCCGGAACCTCCTGTGCCACCTATATTAATATTTGGAGTAGCTTGTTGAGGTTTTCCTCCGTCACCTTTTGGAGAACCACCTCCGTGACCACATCCATAACCGCCCCCAAGAGCAGTTGCTGTTGCGCCAGGACCTGGAATAGGTCCAAATGTTGTATCTGAACCATAATTACCACTATGATAATCAGAATTAGGCGAACCTTGAGCAGCACCAGCTCCCATATCATATGCGATAGTTGAACCCGGTGTTACCGTTAGCGTTCCTTCTAACATACCTCCACCACCTGCGCCACTTCCTAATGAACTTCCACCTGAACCACCACCTGCAACTAATAATAACTGCAATGTAGAAACTCCTGTAGGAACTGAAAAAGTACCTGGACCTGTTGAAGTTATAGATGTTATACTTGGAGCTTTAATCGTAATCTTAAATTGTCTTGTTGCCGTTGCGTCATCACCTGTAGCCGTAACCGTAAATGTTGATGTTGTATCTGTGCCAACTGCGTTTGCTGTTCCTGTGATTGCACCTGTGGATGATGTCATTGAAAGACCTGCTGGTAATGAACCTATTGTAACAGCAAAGTTAGTAGCGCCTGAAGCACCACATAAATCGGCAGCTGCAATACCAACATCTCTACCACTATCAAACAATGAAACGGTTGTATCAGCTGCGTTTGTAAATGTTGGTGTCGTGCTGTCAGCAGATATAGCGTCTGCTAATTCAGCAGATAATCCTGAACCGTTAGTTACTTTAACCGTGTAAGGGCTATTAGAAATATCAACTGCTGAATTAGTAAATACAGCGGTCAATAAATTTGCGCTATTTCTTGTTATTGAATTAGCAGATATTGTTTCAGCTGTACCAACTAAAGTAACAGCAGCACCTGTTGTATCAAATAAAGAACCGTTTACTGCAAGAGAAAATGTGCCTGAAGCTTCGTTATCAATCGTTGCTGTAGTACCAGCAGTACCACCATCAACTGCAATAGTTGTAATAACAGGAGGTGAGTCAATAGGTTTCCATTCAGAACCATTGTAATATTCCATCAAGTCCGTATCGTCATTAAATCTTAAACGACCTTTTTCATTTACTCTGCCACCATCACCTGAACCTGTGCTAGACGCTGTAATACCAGCATTACCTGTGTGTCTTCTATTTTTCTGCGTAAAATCTTGTAAATCTGACATATTATTATTTATCCTTTATTAGATGTTACTTGTTAATTTCCATCCGTATGTAGAACCAGTATAAACTAATTGAATACCAGCATTCTCTGTTGATATCACTAAATCCTCCGATAATCCCATAATTTTTAAACTATTTCTACCCACCGTTAAATTGTTAGTATCAAAAGTACCAGCTAAATCAATTAACGATACTTGGTCACCTGTTTGAGGTGAGGCTGGTAAAGTTACCGTTTGAGCAGCCGTTGTAGTATCAATAAAATATCTATCATTAGCAGCTACCGTTAAAGCAGTTGAACCATCAGCAGTAAATGTTGCCCATGGATTACCACCGCCTAAGCCTGTCCATTGTGTTCCGTTATAACCTTCCCATGTAACTAGAGTTGAGTTATATCTTATACCACCTGTAAATAGTGAACCACCTGTCGGTCTTTGTGCCGTTGTACCTGTTGGTGGCACTAAATGACCTGTTCCCATTTTATCTCTTTGAGTATAACCTACAATTGCTCTTTCAGTAGGTACGGCAGTATTAGCGTCATTACCTAGTGTTTCGTCTGTACTAAATTCATTAATTGTTGCACCTAATTCAGCACCAATAGAACCTAATTGTAATTCGCTTAGACCAGAAAGGTCAAATGCGTCTGCGTTTAGAGTTGCAACACCAGTTGCCTGTTCAATTCTGAATAAATCACCAACTCTAAAGTCACCATTTTGGTCAGTTGATGTAAAGTAAACACGACCACCTAACAATTCATTTACTTCGTCTGATTGGTCAGCAGCCTGTGATGGACCACCAGGATAATTTGATGTTGTAAAGTCACCAGTACCAATGCTTAGGAAGTCGTGACCTGTTAAACGAATGTTTGAATAACCTGTTGTAATTGTTGTTGCTGTGTTATCTGCAATTGCATTACCCGAAGTAACACTAGAAGTTAAACGAATTGTCGCTTGTCTATTTGATGTATTTTCTTCACTAACAGCAGATACTCTGTAATAAGTTGAATCACCTGCAAACTGAACATTAGCACCAAGTTTAATTACATTTGCACTACCAAGTGTGCTATCACTTGAGTCAACGGCAATTAAGGCACCTGTTTGTCCTGTTTGAGCTGATGAAGAAGCCGCTTTAACTTGGAATGTTGAAGAGTCTTCTTTTGTAATTGTTAATGTTTCGCCATTAACAAATGAACCTGTAATACTTTCTATATGAAAATGGTCTGTTGAGATATTTGTTCTAAAGACCGTTGCACTTGCACCACCAGCACCTGAAATTGTGGCAGTACCGACACCTTGTGTAGCAATCATGTCTTGTACATCTGATTCTGTAGCAGCGCCTATAAATTGTGTTGAGTCATATTTCAACATTTGACCACGAGCTTGAACTGATACAGCAGTTTCAGT
>TARA_Y200000002_G_scaffold27454_2_pt1 | contig 9920 bp, 9 predicted proteins | sample TARA_Y200000002 | Tara Oceans TARA_Y200000002 (sample SAMEA2619388) | marine metagenome | biome: marine biome (ENVO:00000447); feature: surface water layer (ENVO:00002042); material: "saline water (ENVO:00002010), including plankton (ENVO:xxxxxxxx)" | depth 5 m | reverse complement strand
CCAAGAATTGCTGTCGGAGAGGCCGAATCCATTCCATCAAGTACTCGTTGAAGCCGGTCGTCCATACCGTTCCAGTCAAGGTCAGGACCGTATGCTTGCCACCATCCGTATTCAAGTTCAGCATCACGTCCTTGACGATCGTACATTCGGAGCGGCCGTTCACAAAGTTCATCCCCGCACAAAAGCGGAGGTAGACCCTCGACGAGAATCGGGGGGGCGTGTGTTGGCTCTTGTGCCTCAATCGGAACGGTGTCTGCTTGAACTTGCGATGCAAAAGGCAGCAACAGCATGAGGAAAACCAAGAACAATCCCTGCCTTGGATTTGCGTTGGTTGACCTTCCGCTCATAATCGCCATACCTCACCACGAATCGATATATTTTGATGGTATCGCTTCAACGTTTGTTGATTTTGCTGGATTAACCCTTTTTTGGCCATGACAAGTGCTTAGGTTCCTTTGAACATTGTAATTGTGGACCCGTCCTCCTTTCAACCATGCCGAGAGGGGCTAAACAAACCGGACAAACCCCCACCTCAGCGATGTGTTCCATCCACGCTATTCTTGTTTCAGCTTCATCACCAGCCTCGTTCAATTTACGAAGAGGCTCGCGTAGTTCCTTCGGGACTTCAAGCCCAATTTCAGTCCACGGGTCTTTGATTTCTGACAAGTCGACCATCGATGATTTCATTTGTTCAAACCCGGCTCTTGAACTTCCAAAGCCTTTGGGTCCACCATCAACGACGCCGAGTGGGTATGGACCACCTTTTGCAATAAACGGCACCAATGCATAAGCCAACACGAAGCCTCCTATGTGCGCCATGTGGGCCACGGACGAGTATCCACCCAGTCCGACAGCATTGAATGCTCGAATCAATTCAAATCCGAAATAAAACAGTGCGATGACAGTCACAGGCCATGGTCGTATCAAAATCAAAGGAAACGGTATTTCATCTCTTGGCCACCCCGATAAATACGCACCGAGTAAGCCGTAAGCAGCACCCGAAGCGCCCCATGCAGGAGTTCCAGAGTCACTGTTGAAGAGGACCCAAGCAACTGAACCACCGAGCAAACCTGCGACATAGATCACCGTGAATCGTTTTGTACCCAATCGCTGCTCGAGAGGAATACCTACAAGGGCTATAACCAAGACATTTCCAAGAACATGAACTACATCGTTCATGCTGTGAAGAAAACCTGATGTGAAAAGCGTTGGAAAATGGGCCACTGAATCTACTCGGCTCGGCATCAACCAGAAATCATACCAAACGAATTTGATATCAAAACCATACTGAGAGACCAAAATCACATACGCGTATTGGACGATGTAACCCAACAATAGGCCAACGGAGATTCCCAAAGCAACCGGAGTTTTGTTCCGATATGAGGAAACGATGGGCGCTGCAACAGCAACAAACCACAGCCCAAGAATCACCCATTCGCTGGAGCCAAAACTTGCGAGATACAACTGCCCCATGATGTTCCGAACATTTTCCCAACTATGGGTCTTGTCCTGACGCAGCATTCATTCATGTTGGAGTTTTGGGTAGAACATGAGCGACGTGTTCTTGTCACTAAAGGACGTGTCCGTGCGCAGGGGTTCTTCTCTTGTATTGAAGAGTCTTAACCTTCAAGTTGAGCAGGGCCAGGTTGTTCTGCTCAATGAAAAAAATGGATCCGGAAAATCGACGATTATTGAAGCAGCCGCTGGTTTACTACCAATCGAAACCGGTGAGATTTTCCATCACGGCGACCTACTCTTGGATAACAACGGTAGGTCAAAACGTCCCAAAACAGCCTTCGGTCTGACCTTACAATCGGACGGTTGCATTGGAAGCCTGCGCGTTGAGGAGCACATCTACAACGCCCTCGATCTTTCAGGAGGACGTATCGAAATCGATTCTTGGTTGCGTCGATACAATCTCGCGCATCGCAGACATGATCTTATTGCCCATCTCTCCGGTGGTCAGCGACGAAAAGTAGCCATGCTTGCTGGAATTCTACCCGGATTTGTCGGTTCAAAGCCCCGTATCCTGTTGTTGGATGAACCTGCTGCTGGTTTGGATGAAGTCTCACGAACGAATCTAATTGAGGACCTCAGCACCTTGCAAGAACGAGGAAATGCGATTTTACTTGCCAGTCATCACGCAGATTTCATTGCCTCCGCTACGCACATTTTCGAACAGAATGAACTCATTGTCAACGAATTGAGAACGCAAACTACAACCAAGCAAGAAGAAATCAAGAACGAAGACGGCCGGGGCAACGTCGTTCTCAGAACGAGCATTGCGCTGAATCAACGAACCCTCTCTACACTTGCAAACAATGGAATTGCGGGCCTACTCACACTTGGAATTGTGTTGGCTTTGGTCGATGCTAGTGCGGTTGAATCGAATCTGATTCAAGCATCAGGACTGTATCTAAGCGCAGCATTTGCGGCTGGCTTGGTTGGGGATACGATGATTTCGATGCTGCACGAGCACAGGGCTCTGGATTGGTGGAAGGCCCACCGCCAAGGGATACCTCACTCCTATTTGCATGCGTTTCTGATCGGAATGGGATTAACCGCATTGGCTCAACTCGGTTTCGATAGTGAACTTTCATGGATACTTACACTTATTGGAGGTCTGTTAACAGCAGCTACGATAATCATTCTTCGCACAATGGAATTGGCAACCAGTAGACTTGCTCGACCCCGCGCAGCCTTCGTACGGATTCTCACACCAGTCCTGATTTTGCCCTTCGCCCTCCTCGTGCAGTGGATCACGGATTCCAACCTGTTGTGAATGCAATTGTTGAAAACAAAAGGTTTGGTGGGTATTGCATGGGCAATCGATTAGCAGAGTCCATACTTCTGCTTGGATTCGTTGGCATTGGAGCCACGCTCTATCTGGCATTTCTCAAGGCGCCGAGTGTTTCCATCAATGCTTTCGAGTCGCCTGATGCACAACGGATTTTTTACTGGCACGTACCTGCTGCTTGGGCTGCATTTATCGCATTCGGTATTCTCTTTGTTGGTTCTGGTTTATGGTTTTTCAATCGTTCAGCCCTCGGATGGAGGATGCATGTCGCTGGTGCAGAAGCAGGCCTCGCCACAGGTCTCATGACCATTTGGAGTGGAATGGTTTGGGGCTCTGCTGAGTGGGGAGTTCCGTGGGATTGGACCGATGTTCGACTGAACACGTTTGGCCTTCTCACGTTCTTAGCTCTTTTTTTGGTTCTTGGACGACAAGCACAACCGGATGGGGTGGAAACCAGAGACACTTTTTCGACCTTCGGCTTGTTCGGTTTCGTGCTCGTTCCGGTAACCTACGTTGCAACCCGACTTTGGCAAATTCGACACCCAGGGCCCGTTGTAGGAGGAGGAGAAAGCGGCAGTCTCAATGGAGAAATGGCAGTTATCCTCTTCATCGGAGCAATTTCATTTACGATTTTCATTATCGGCCACGTCTTAATGAGCATGAGAATTACTTCTCTCGAACAGCGACTGGAAAGTCTTCAAGAAGCAATGGATAAGGTGTAAGCAATGGCGGATGGTATGACGTATCTTGCCGTTGCTTACCTTGGCATGCTGATTTCCATCGGCATTTGGACGTGGACAGTGTTTTCAAGAAGCAATGATCTCGAGCAACGCATCACAGCAGTTGAACGTCATTCCCACAAGAGCAAGCCAGGATCAGTTGTTTTTCTAAATCCAAGCAGCGATGAGCAGGAGTGATTTGAGTGAGTCGAGGTTTGGGCGGAGAATTCTGTCTCGTGTGTGGCGCTGATCCACCTCTTTTCACGGAAAAAATGTGCGAACCATGTACAAGAAAGCGAACCAAACTCGTAAATGTTCCAGAAAACACGAACTTCACACAATGCGCTCGATGTGGATTGATCGATATCCAAGGACGTTGGGTCAACATTCCAGAAGACACGCTTTGGGATGAATTGATTCAGCGCAATGTGGCTTTCCACGAACGAGCGGAAGAGCTCGGTCTTGGTTTTGAACCACAAGTCGTTTCTGACCGACACACATTGCTCCATATTCAAACCGAGGGGGTCATCGATGATTTGTTGTACACCGAGGAACATACGATGAGAGCACGTCGCTCAAATGGCGTGTGTCTGACATGCACAAGACGGGCAGGGAATTACTTCGAAGCGACCGTCCAACTTCGTTCCACAGGTCGAAAACTTGGTGAAGATGAATTCAATAGCCTGCGTTCAAGTTTGGATGATGTTATTGAAAATCTGAGCGACGATCCGATGTTTTTCATTACCAACGAAGGACCCGTCACAGGTGGCTATGACGTTGTGATGGGTTCCAAGGGTTTGGCTCGTGCATGGGGCCGCCATCTAACCGAAACATGGGGTGGACAGGTAACTGAGACCAATTCAACCGTCGGCCGAAAAGACGGAGTGGATGTTACACGACTTACACTTCTGTATCGAAAGCCTGGATACGATCTGGGTGATGTCGTTCGGTGGCGTGGCGAGTTGTGGCGACCAAGTTCTTGGAGCAAAGATGGAGCCATCATGGAACGAATTTCTCGACAAGAACGAACGGGTGCGACATGGCGCGACCTTGAAGGCGCTAGTGTATTGGCCCAAATGAACGACCACCTCGTTGTGGACATTCTCAATCGAGACGATTCAGCCGCTGAATTTCTCGATCCAAACACTTGGCAAATGAAATCTGTACGCCTCCCTTGGGATTTTGATGGTGCTGCTCAACTCAGACTTGCTCTTGTCGATGGCGAATTTATTGCTTTGCATGATATGGCCTTTGACCACTCCAATTGATAGGAGTCCATATGAAGGTTGAACCTTCCATAGAAGCATGGCCGATAATGCGTTGAACATCGACGATTTGATTCCACAATTGGATTCAGAGGGTATGATTGGTTATACAGAATCCTTCGTTTCCGACATTGAAAAGGGAATTGCAGTGGTCAATGATGAGCACCTTCCTTGGATGAAGGACTTGACATCAACTGAATGGAGTGGAGTGCTGTGTCTTGGCATGGGAGGTTCTGCCGCAGGAGGTGATTTCCTAGCACGCATAGCGGATGCTTCAGGATCGAAGCCCTTTGTGGTTCACAGAGGCTATTCCGTTCCTTCTTGGTGGGACCCAGCGTGGTTGGTTCTTGCAACCTCACACAGTGGAAACACAGAGGAAACCGTTGCTGCAACCGAGGCTGCTCTCAAACAAGGTGCAACCGCTGTTGTGGTTGCATCGGGAGGGATATTGGCGGGTCTTTGTGAGTTGTATGAACGCTGTCACTTAATTCCATCAATTGGGGGCCAGCCTCCAAGAACAGCCTTCGGCCATCTCTTCTCGAGGCAACTCGCTCTCGTCGAACATCTTGGATTTGTACCCAAACAATCAGAAGACGAACGCGACGCTATGCTTGTTCGTCTCGAGTATGCGTGTCAAACCAATGATTTTCGGAAACCTTCAGGTGCTCCATTGCTTGACCTTGCGATGGCTATGAAGGAGCATCCATTGTCATTGCTCGGACCCTCGGAAATGCAACCAGCATTGATACGTTTTAAGAATCAACTCAACGAAAACTCTGGGCGATTTGCTCGAATTGGTGTTGTCCCCGAAATGAACCACAACGAACTCGTTGCTTGGGGGGGCGTGTCCGACGATGCTGACCCCGCACGAGAAGATCAAGCCACCTTGTTCCTGACATGGGATGGATTGCAGAAACGGGTCTCGAGCCGGATCGATTGGATGATCGAGCACACGCCCACGGATTATGCTTGGAGAATCCACGGTGAAGGCACATCTCTTCTCGAAGTTCTCCTCCACCATTGCATCGTAATGGATTGGCTAACGATCGCACTCGCCTTCTTGCACGGTAAGGATCCTTCAGCAATTCGACCCATACAGGCTCTGAAAGCTTACCTTGCGGACGAAGCATCAGTATAATTGTCCGAGAATGTTTCTTGGATCAGGATATTTTTGAAGAGCATCGCCTCTGTCGTCGGCTGAAACGACACCTGGAAGATCTGGCTTTTGGGGCTCGACAAATGTCAATTGGATGTGGACATGAGGCGGCCAACCACCGTTTTCATGCTCATCCCCCATTGCTCCAATTTGCTGGCCTTTGTTGATGGAGGCTCCAATTCTGAGGTTTTCCAATGATGCTCTTGAAAGATGTCCATGGAGAACCCATATCGTTTGTTCAACGCCTTCAATCAATATTCGATGTTCGGTTACGATGGTTGGCCCGTAGGAACCGTCCTCGTCGTTGTCAGTAAAACTGTGAATTGTCCCATCGTCGAAGGCATATACCGGTGTGGAAACAGGAGCACCAATGTCAAGACCGACGTGGATGGTTCGTTCACCGCCAAACAATGCTTGCGTGTACATTCCTTTGCGATCCTCATCGTAACGGCCGATTGTGAATTCGTACTGTTTATTCCAGTTGATTTGCGGCCTTTGCAAATTTAAGACCCAATATTCCGAGGGAATTCGAACGATTGGGTGGAATTGGTTTTCACCGGTCCCCGCCAAATCTGTGCAACCCCACATGCTCCGAAGAAGAGATTCACCTCTAAGAGTTCATGCATGAAGTTGATTTGATGCATGAGCGAGCGTGCAAGCATGTGGGAAGTGATGTTGATCATTTTTCTTCCTACAATTGCCCCCGGCCTTGCGCTCATACGCATCCTCGATGCCTCAGCAGATACGTTTCGAAAGACCCTGCTCTGCTTCCCAATTGGCATGCTCACTCTCTTTGGGATTTCAGGACTCCTGTTTGTGGTTGAACTTTGGAGCATCCTTTCACTGACGCTGGTTCTTGTTCTCACCAACATACTCTCAATCGTATTTCTCCTGCGGAAAGTCCAGATTGAACGAACAACCTACACGCAATGGCAAAAAATGGAAGCTGCAATTCATGGCGTGGTCTTGAATGAATCTGAGCCTGAGATTGAGCATGAAGTTGCCACTCAGCATTGGTTTCAAAGCAATCGAAACCCAGTGTTGCAGATTGTCGCTGGCTGTTTTTGCTTGCTAACACTGGTGCCCATTCTCATGTTCGACCGCCCGTTTGGTGTGGATTGGATCGGCTTCAGCACACTTGCAAGCAACGTTGGTCAAACCGGAACGTTTGAGGTTCAACCACCGAATGAAGGACTCTGGACGTATCCTCCTGCATTCCCAACCGTCTTGGCATGGGTGTCAACCATGACAGGTACGCCGGTTCAACAAGCGATACTTGTTCTTGGACACCTCTCACTCTTTGCTCTTCTTTTAGGAGTGTGGGGAGGGATGGATCGTTTGGGAGCGGGAGCATCGAGCGTGCTTGCAATGGGTGCGTCCTTTGCTCTCTTTTCAAAGGTGTTTGATTCTGGATATCCAACTGTTGCAAGCCAGTTGGGATTGGTCGTTGGACTTCTAATCGTTCTACGTCCAATTCAACAATCGCTACGGTACCACATTACTGCTTTTATTTTCCTTGCAATATGTGCTGTGCTCATCCATCCTACAGGTGCGATTTATCTCGCTGCTCTCCTCTTCGCAAGTCTGGTTACACGGGAACGACTCTCTGAGGGTGAAAAGGCTCAGAGGAAGCCGATCTTCTTTACATCGCTTGTCATCATCAGCTCAATGTTCGTCATTGCTCTCATCTTTTTTGCGCCACGAATGCTCAGCGAACCGGTCTTTGCAGAGTACGGTTGGCAGGGCGGGAAACCGATGCTCATGTTCAATGGCCCATTGATGTTGTTTGCCGGAATTTCGGTATATTTGGGGAGAGCAAGTCTTGAAATTCAACTTCTGTCCATTTGGTTTGCATCGTTGTGGTTGCTTTCGTTTGTTCATCTCATCGAAGGGCTGGCCGATATTCAAGTTTTGAGTCTTCTATCTTACACACTCTATTCCATGGCATTGCATGCCTATCATATTCCTCTTGCCGTGATTGTAGGGTTGCTTGCAAGTCGTTCAACCTCATTTACAACCGTCGATGATTCGAGTTCGTGGTTTGGATTGGAAATGGATTCATTCATTCGCCCGATATACAGTACTGTGTTCCTTGTTGCCTTGATGATAGGGGCGATTTTGAGCGTCGGCCTGTTAACAAATTTGTCGTCCCATGATGAGCTTCATGCAACCACGTCCGGGGATGCTCAATTGCGTGAATATTTGGCCTCGAACCCTCCTGACAGAATTGTTTACACTGAAAACGTTCATTGGGGTCATAGCTACGCATTTGATGCATCGATTCAGACGACGAGTATCCCTACGTTAGGCTTGCTAACGTTGGATGAATCGGTCCAATCTGTCGCTACGACAGCGATTCGGATGGACGACGTAGCAACACTGCGAGAACTCGACATAGGATATGCAATTTCAAGCCCAATTGGGACCGTTGCGTTGACCCTCGGACCTTCTCCTTATTGGAGCGTTGAGAAGAATTACCACGGTGCGAGATATTGGAAGTTGTGGGACGATCCGGCGCCTTCACGCGTTTCCAACGGGATTGCATTCGATTCAACAACCTGTGAAGAAATGAAGGGATGTGAAATGAAACTCGATCCGTGGCGAGATCATCGATTCAATGATCCCTTGGACCGCTCAGACCATCGAATTGTTCTTGGAAAGAAGGGAACGTACACATGGGACAGTGTTGTGAACGATGCCAATATGCAAGGTTTGTACAACGTCTGTGTTGTGTATGAACAAATTGGAGATTTTGATTCCTATCAAATCATCATCAATGAGAGGGCCTTGGATTTGAACAAGATGTCGGGATGGAATCACGAATGCACCAACGTGCAACTCAATCAAACGCTCGATGTTCGCATTGAATTGAATCAAGATGGAGCTGCTTGGATTAACCCGTTGGGATTCTCGGGTAGAAGTACTGAAATTATTGATTCGACGGGACTAAGGATTCACCATATTGAATTGAAACGGTGAAATAATCCGAAGGCATGAAAAACGGCGAACACAAGGAACAAATGTGAAACGACTGATGATTCTCCTTCCCGTGCTTAACGAAGCAGAGGGATTGGATGTCGTACTAAAGTCGATACCACATCGATTGCTCTACGAAATCGGTTGGGAATCTGAAACCGTCATCGTCGATGGGAAAAGCACAGACGCGTCCCAACAGATTGGCTTCGATGCAGGTTGTACCGTTCTAGTGCAGCCGAGTAAGGGGAAAGGAGAGGCTGTTCGTTTGGGGTTTGAGCATGCAATCAAAAACAAATTCGATGCATTGGTGATGTTTGATGCGGACAGGACCTATGACCCTGAAGACATGATTCCAATGCTTCGACAGTTGAGAGAAGGAGGTGTTATCGTTGGAAATCGATTGAACAAACACCTTCAAGAGAACGCTATGTCACCAACGAACTGGATTGGGAATCACCTCCTGACGTGGTCTGCTGTCCTTCTTCATGGGGTTGAAATTCATGACGTATGCAGTGGTTATTGGTTGTTCGATCGTGGAGCATTGCTTCGAATGAATCTCAACAGCATGGACTTTGAAATTGAGGCTGAAATGTATGCACAGTGTGCAATTTCAGAAATCTCGCTGACCAACATTCCTGTTTCGTATGGGGCTCGAGTTGGCGAGGCGAAACTTGGATCGCTCAGAGATGGTTCATCCATTCTAAGGAAGCTTCTGGTTCGGAAGTTGTTTCCTCTGCCCGTTGAAGAAGAACTCGGAAAAGGGAAGTTAGCGTTTGAATCCAATGATTAGTGTTGGGTGAATCAACCCATAATTGTGAGAATCGGTAGAGGCAGTCGGATCGGGATTATCGCCTTCGACAAAGTAGCCATCGGGTTCAATTCGCTTTAGTCGTTTGATGCAAGTCCGTGTCCCATCTCTGGGGTCGTAAAAAACAAGAATGTCATTCACATTAAGTTGTTGACCAGTGTAGGGATTAACGGTGATTGATTCACCGTGTTTTAGAGTC
>TARA_Y200000002_G_scaffold182630_1_pt1 | contig 9950 bp, 9 predicted proteins | sample TARA_Y200000002 | Tara Oceans TARA_Y200000002 (sample SAMEA2619388) | marine metagenome | biome: marine biome (ENVO:00000447); feature: surface water layer (ENVO:00002042); material: "saline water (ENVO:00002010), including plankton (ENVO:xxxxxxxx)" | depth 5 m | reverse complement strand
ATAACCTGAAATTATCAATACTTGCTCACAGCAATTATGGCTATGCATAGGGGCGGCTCTACCCGTTGGGAAAGTTGTAAATCCCGATGTAAATATCGTACCATCTGCGTTATCCTTCCCATAAAGAAGGGCTGTGGATACGCCATCACCACGGTCAAAGTTCGGTCTATCTTCATATTTTATAATATTAGCTGTCATTATTTTCTCCTATTTTAATACTTAATTACTCTCAACGAATACAATATCAACATCGCCTGAGCCATTTCTTCTGTTTGAGGCAGCGTTTTTGTACTCTTCTGACTCAAAACAATTTATAGCAGTTTGTTTATCAGGAAATTCAGCGATTATGAATCGTGAAAAATGATCGGTCCCCTCCATTATACTGTAATCACCACCCCGTGTTAAAAAACGACCACCGTAACTCTCAACAATATCTCCGGCTTTACTTGCATATTTTTGATATGACTCATTATTAATTATTTTTGCTCTTGCTATCCAGTATGTGACCATTTATTTTATTCCTTATAAATCAAAATTAGAATATCATCATATTGCTTAATTATAAAATGCTATCAAACTAAATATTACTTTATTATCAATTTTTAAGGGTCTGCAAATGAATGAAAATTTAAAGCGTATTAGTGAAAATCAATTATTTGATTTCATAAATAATGCTCTTATTACAATTGGATTACCTCAAGATCATGCGAATGTTGTCGCAAAGCTGATGACCCAAGCTGATCTTATTGGAAGTGACGCACATGGTGTCTTTAGGCTACCTCAATACACAAAGAGACTACTATCAGGGGGAATAAATAAAACACCAAATATACGAATTGAACGTGAAAAAAATTCAATGGCAGTTTTGAACGGTGATAATGCTATGGGTCATCTCGTGATGGAGAGAGCGTCAAACTTGGCAGTTAAAAAAGCAAAAGAGCATGGTGTAGCTTGGGTTGGAGCAAACTCATCAAATCATGCTGGACCTGCATCATTATACGCCAGAATTCCTTTAGAACATAATATGATAGGTATTTATGTTGCTGTTGGCAGTGGAAATCACGTACCACCGTGGGGTGGAACAGATCTGCTATTATCGACAAATCCAATCGCAATTACTGTTCCGAGTCATGATGAGCCGCCAATTGTGTTGGATATGGCAACCACCGTTGCTGCTTACGGGAAGGTAAAAGAAAAACTTCAAAGAAATGAAGAAATGCCCATAGGGTGGATGATAGATGGTGAGGGTAAACCCCTCACTGATCCAAAAAAATCCAGTGAAGGTTATTTACTTCCAATTGGTGAAGCAAAAGGTTACGGTCTTGCGCTTATGTTTGGCATACTTGCGGGGACATTAAATGGTGCATCATTTGGGAAAGCAGTGGTAGATTTCAACGCTGATGCATCCAGTTTTACTAACACAGGACATTTTATTATAGCAGTTGATATAGCGGCTTTTATTGAAGTTGAGAAATTCAAAAAAAATATAGATCAAGTATGGAAGGAAATGAAGGGATCAAAATTAATGCCAGGTTTTGATGAAATTAGATTACCTGGTGAAAGATCGCATTATATTTATCTTGATAGAAAAAAGAATGGAATTCCAATACATCAGAATTTAAAAAATGTTCTTGATACATTATCTGAGGATTTAAATATTAATAAAGTATACTAAAATTAAAACCATGGAAACTGCAAACGAATTAAGAAAAGCTCTCGGTTGTTTTGCAACAGGCGTGGCAATTATTACGACATCAGACGAGGAATTTAACCCCGTGGGCGTCACAATTAATTCATTCACTTCATTATCTCTGGAACCACCATTAGTTATGTGGGGGCTCTCTAAAAGAGCGCCAAGTCTTGATGCGTTTAAATACAGAAGATTGTTTGAAGTAAATATACTCTCTAGCGAACAAGAAGATTTATTAAAAGTATTTTCAACCCCTTCTGAAAATAAGTTTTTGGATGTTAAATGGGATATGAGCGAAAAGGGACTTCCAAAAATTAGAGGATGCATAGCAAACTTCGAGTGCGTTGTACATTCAATTTTTCCAGGAGGGGATCATGAAATTTTTGTGGGTAATGTAATAGATTACTCTTACAAAGATTTAAAACCACTAGTACTGTCGAAGGGTAGAGTAATTAGCAATTAATTCTCTAAGCCTTAATTGGATATATTGGCTCTTCACCATTTAACACCCTTGCAACATCCGAAGCTGCTTTTGTCTGTAATTCTTCAAGAGCCTCTACGGAATAGAAAGCTGTATGAGGAGCGAGTATCACGTTATCTCTTCCAATTAGAGCTGAGTCTTCTGGCAAAGGTTCTGTTTCAACAACGTCAAGCCCAGCTCCGCCGATTTCTTTATTATCCAGGGCTTCAATCAAGTCTTTCTCATCAATAAGAGGCCCACGCGCTGTATTAACAATAATTGCCGTTTTTTTCATTTTTTTAAAAGCTTCCTTATTAACCAGACCTTTTGTCTCAGGGAGTAGCGGGGCATGAACTGAAATGAAATCTGACCTTTCGTATAGCTCGTCCATAGTGACACTTTCAACATTAAATTTTTCAAATAATTCCTTCGGAGCGTATGGATCAGCTGCAATTACCTTAAAGCCGAATGCCTGAGCTTTTGGAGTCATAAGTCTCGGTATATTACCAAACCCAATAAGACCAACAGTTTTACCCCTTAATCTGTACATTGGAACTACGGCTGGCATTTCCCATCTGCCCGATTGAACAAGTTTATTTGATTGAGGTATTTTTCGAGCCATTGATATAATCATAGCCATTGCCTGATCTGAAACCTCATCAAGGCAGTAGTCTGGGACATAATTTACTGATATTCCTAACTCACCAGCAACTTTTAGATCTATATTATCTACGCCAATTCCAAATCGACCAATTGCTTTACAGTTTTTGAGGCTACGAAGAATATTTTCGTTTAGCTTAGCATAAGTTACGAGTATTGCATCAGCGTGTTCAGCTGATTTAATGATGTCTTCCTCTGAGCTACTTGGTGCCTGAATGACTTCAGCATTTGCATCTTCGAGCGCCTTTTTTGCCGGATCAAGGGAAGGAAAGGGGCTATCAGTTACGACTACAAGTGGACCGTTTTTCATTTTAACACCTATTTTTTTAAAGTTTCAGGATTAACGCAATTTGGTGGTGTTGTGCCATCAATGATTGCTTCTATATTATCTACAACTCGGTGAGCCATACCTTCGCGGACATCTTTACCTGCAGAGCCCAGATGTGGCGCCAAAACGACATTATCCATTGAAAATAATTCCTTTTCAATTTGTGGCTCGTTTTCGTAAACATCAAGACCTGCACCAGCAATTTCACCATTTTGGAGTGCTCTCACCATTGCTTTTTCATCAATGATTGGCCCTCTCGCAGTATTAATAATATACGCAGATTTTTTCATCAGTTTGAATTCCTTGTCTGATATCAGGTGAATTGTTTCAGGTCTTTCTGCAGCATGAACTGAGACAAAATCCGCTTGTTTAAATAGCTCGTCATATTCAACATATTCAAATCCAAATTCAGCCTGATCTTCTGGTGTCATTTTGTTTGGTCCCCAGTATATCACTTTCATACCAAAGCCTTTTCCACGTCGTCCTGTTGCTTTTGCAATTCTTCCTCTTCCCCCGACAAGACCTAATGTTTTTCCTGAGACATCGCCACCTAAAAATAATGCAGATTGGGCGCCGGGGTATCCGCCTCCGCGAACGAATCGATCTGCCTCGAGAATTCTTCTTGCTACACACAATAAGAGCCCAAAAGCAATGTCTGCTGTTGCATCTGTTACAACCGCTGGTATCACTGTTACGGGCATACCTATTTCTGTTGCTCCCGTGACATCAATTCTATCAGGAGTAATTGACTGTGAAGCTACTGCCTTGAGATTTGGATTAGCTTGCATGATTTTTTTATCAACAACATCATGCAAGAGGCAGTATAAAATATCACAATGCATTACTTCATCCATGAGTGTTTCATAAGGTATGATTTTTGAAGCATCTGGGTATACTTTTACTTCGACGTCACCTCTTTTCTCCAATCTATCAATTGCACTTTCTGCTATTGGCTGTGTTATAAAAATTTTTGTTTTTGTCATTATATAAACCCTTTTTATTTGTCTGTTATTAGTCTCTCATCAAATGGTGTTCTCGACATTATGTGTGGACCCTGTTCAGTTATGAGGACCATTTCTTCGAGCCGTACTCCACCACCACCTCTGACGCCATCAATCCAAATCAATGGTTCAACAGCAAATACCATTCCAGGTTCAAATTCATATTCAGGCGCACCGGGAAGTGTTTCCCCTATATATGGTGGTTCATTTGCTCCAATACCGACACCGTGTCCAATAAATAACGATAGGAAACGTCCACCAAGTCCAAATTTTGCTGCCTCATTTATAAGCGCATTCGCAGAGTCTTTATTTGTTTTACCTGGTCTCATTTCATTGATGCCTGCTTGAAGGCCATAATAGACTGCGCTGTATACGTTAATTTGTTCCTTTGAAGGATATGATGCTTGTGTTCCACAATAAACTGTTCGGGCCATGTCACCGAAATACCCATTCCAGGCAGCTCCAATATCAATAAAGACCAAATCCCCATCTCTTACAATTTTATCTGAACAGATCCTGTTTGGAGGCGCCATGTGCTCTCCTGAAGCAACAAAGGGAGTAGTTACATGCGAGTATTCACCCCCAAGAGTATATAATGTGTGCATCGCATTAGCTGCAATATCACATTCACGAACACCCTCTTGTACAGAATTGATTGCAGTTGCGCAAACGGCATCTGCAATTGCAGTCGCTTCCTCAAGCATAACAATTTCTCCTGGTAATTTTATCATCCTCGCTTTTTGCATAGGGGTGTCACCGTCTTCAATTGTTAAATTTGGGAAATGCTCTTCAAGCGCTTTATAGAATATAATGTTCGACTCATCCAATCCAATTTTTGCTTTTTCTAGTTTATATTTTTTTAGAACTGGACCAAGTATATCTTTCACAAGACCTTTAATTAGTGCTTTTTCCTCTATGATTGGGATTGTGTAGACTTCTTTAATCCAAGGCATTGTCCTGTCAATTCTATCTCTTTCGCCGCCTGAGCAAAAGAGAATTGGGTCTTCGTTCTCAATTAAGAGAGCGCCGTTTAAGCATGTTGATTTTCCATGTATGATTTGAGGCCTGAGGTCAGTTAGATATCGTTGATTTTCATCTTTCCAGACAAGTAGAGCGTCAAGACCGGCATTTTTTAACTCAGCCTTTGCTTTGTTTATACGCTGTGATCTTAGCTCTGATGGAGATACTCTCTCCTCATAGCTGACATTGTATCCTCCACGAGCATAGTGATCAATCTTCATACTAATTCCTTAATTAAGATAGAGTATCTTCAGCAATTTTTCTAAATTCATCATCGTTCATGAGCCTTTTATTTTCAAGTCCCCAATCTTTGATCGCCATTAAGATTTCCATTGCCTGTTTGTCATCTGCTTTGATTTGGAACCTATCTAACCTATCTTTTATTGAGTCAATTCCCGAACCCTTCCCTATAACTATCTCAGGCTCTTTTTGCCCGACCATACTTGGTCTAAAAGGAAACAGTTCAGTTTGGTTTTCGTAACCACAGTTAATCAGCCAGTTTGCTATTATACCAGACTCAACATTAAACAAGTCATCGCCAACTATTGGTCGGTTTGATGGGACATTTACACCAGATAAATCTCTCACTAGGTCGGCAATCCCCTTTAGGTTTTCAGTTTTTATACCAATATCTTTATTATACAGTGTTTTAAGTGCCATAACAGTCTCCTCTGTTGGAACATTACCAGCCCTTTCGCCAAGTCCAAGGACGGTAGAGTGAATAACTTCAACACCCATCGAGACGGCCATCAGAGTGTTTGCTATCCCAAGACCAAAATCTTGGTGGAAATGTGCTTCAAGAGGTACATTTATTCTTTCCTTCACAGCGCTAACAAAATACGGCATGGCGTGTATTGATGTTGCTCCCATAGTGTCTACTAACGCTAAAGCATCCATATGCCCTTCATTTCCTACTTTTTCGATTAAATCTATTACCCACTTCAGATCTGATCTGGAAAAATCTATCGGAAAGAATACCACTTTAAGTCCATTATCATGAGCGTATTTAGTTGATTCGATTGACAAATCAATTGCTCGTTCCAATTCCCATCTGTACCCAAGTTCAATTAAATGCTGACTTGATGGAACTTCCATCACAACTCCCGAAACGCCAGAGTCAACTGCACGCTGAACGTCATCAACCATACATCTGGCAAATGAAAATATTTCAGGTCCAAGATTTCTTTTTGCCAAATCTGATACAACTTTGGCATCCTGATGGGACACAACAGGCATCCCAGCTTCAATTCGATGTATACCAGCTTCTGCTAACGCTTCCGCTATCTTAATTTTATCGTCATAGTTAAATGCAACACCTGTTTGCTGCTCTCCATCTCGCAATGTGACATCATGAATTTGTATTTTTTCTGGAAAATTAATTTCCTTTGTAACTTCTGGTGCAAAATTCCACTGGCTAGTGAGCCATTGATCTGATTTCCAAGGTGTATTTGACATATTATCTCCCATCTTACTTTCTAATTTGTCACGTGAATTCGTAATCGTTATAATTAACAATGATTAGTTATATATACATTTAGACTAATTTTGAAGAAAAAAATTAAACAAATTACTCAAGGTTTTTTTTGGTAGCAATATTGTGGTTTGGATCAAGTTGAATAACTCTGTTATGAAGCTCATTACTTTTTTGGATGTCGCCTTGCATTAATTTTATATCACCAAGAATAGAATAGCCAACAGGAGAGTCTGGATTATTTTCGATAAATTTCTGAGCATAATTCTCTGCAAGTTCATACTGACCAGCCTCTGAATAAGATCTAATTTGCCATAGTAATGCCTCTTGATTATGCGAATTTATCTCAAGTTCTTTGTTCATATGTATTATAGATTCATTCCGCTCGTTAAGTTTGTAATATATTTTTCCAAGCATGAGATTTAAATTATTTTCATTAAGTTTTTGATTCATTGAGGACGCAATCAATAGATCATTTTTTGCTTCATCATAGTTCTCAAGAATTAATAACAATTGCCCTCTTTCAAAATATAAAATATCATCTGATGGATTTAATTTTATTGCTTTATTATAGTAGTTTATAGCATCTTTATAATTTTTTAATTTAACCATTACTCTTGCATTTGAATGCAGATCCGATGACTGTAAATCTAAAATTTCATTTAGTAAGCTTGGCACACCTGGTTCTTTTGGATCTATAGATTCGATTTGAGCAAGATTATATTTTGCAAGATCATATTTTTTATTTGCGGTTAATAGCTTTACTTTTTCAAAGAGATATTTTGTACTTTTTCGATCACGCATTATTGCCTTATTAATGTGAACAAGGGCATCACCCAAGTTATCTTCAGTTATTGAAATGATATATTTTAGGTAATACGCATAGGAGTAGTCGGAGTTTATATTTATGACTTTATCGATTATATTATTAGCTTTCGTTAAGTTTCCTCCAACTATATAATTTTCACTGAGCTGGATCATGCTCTGGATGTCTGAGTTATCCTCAAAAATTACACCTGTTAGTATAAGATTTGCTCTCTTTGTGTCACCGGACTTGAATAATGCTCTTGCGAGTTGTCTTTTTATGTCAACTGAGTTTAAACCCTCTTTAATGGCCATCTCAAAATACTTTATTGCTCCTTCATAGTTATTTAATTTAATTTCAATTATGCCTGCTAAGTAATAATCCTCCAATCTGGCATTAGGGTTAGCCTTTATGAGTTTCTGCATAACTTGACTTGCCACCTGATTGTTGTTAGTTGATGAATAGGAGTTTGCGAGATAGTATAGTAGCTCTAATTCTTCTTTATTATCTACCCCGTCAGATATTGCTTTCTGGCATTGCTCAATAGCTGGCTCATGCAGACCTATACTGCTAAATTCTATACATTTTTTTGTATTTTGTTCAGTAGAGTATGTAATTTCGCTAAAAAAAAGAGAAATAAATAGAATTATTACAGACGATATGATTCTGAGATTTTTCATGTAAAACCAGGGCCTTCTGAATTCTTTACTGTATAGTATAGTTCACTTAAAGTTTATTTGAAGAAAAATTAATATTTTAAATTTCCTCTATTAATTAAAAAATCTAGTATTTTTTCTATTTCCCTAAGATAAATTGATCCCTCAAGTAGGGCGTATTGCATTAATGGTATAATTTGATAAATATATAATTTGAATTGCCAGAAGTCATCAGTTATTTGACTATTAGATTTATAGCTATCATAAAAACCACGACCAAATGTACCATTAAGATATAAATAAGCCAGCTCATATTCTGAATCTGCATAGAACAATGCTGGATCAATAATCTTCAAGTTTCCGTTCCTGCACATAAGAATATTTCCGGACCATATATCACCATGTATTAATGTTGATGAATTTGGTTCATTTAAATTACGATCAATATAATCTCTAGTAACTAATATCTTATCGCATAGTTCGGAATCAACTCGCATACTTTCTCTTATTTTGTCAAATAAACAATCATAGCGCTGGGATAGATAAAATTTTTTCCAAGATTGACAAATTTTATTCTGCTGCAACAGTGAACCAATGTATGTATCATACTCATAGCCATATCCATCGTGAGGTTTTCTTTCCAAGTGAAATTTAGCAATTTTTTCTCCAAGCATTTTTTGATTAAAATTTTTTTGATCAGCCCCGCAAGTCTCGAAGTACTCCATTAATATTATTTTTTTATCAGCGTAATAAATTTCTCGTCGTGTTAGAGGGCTAGATTGTATATCGTTATACATTTTATTAATTACCAAGCATTGGTCACTTACTTGTCTATTTATTTTTAGAAAGTATTTTCTTTCTGTTGTTTTAAGAAAATAATTTTCAAAATCATAATTTTTACTGATGGGTGAGATTTTGATAATACTCTCTTTGGTTGATATGGCATTTCGGTCGTAAATTAATTTTTTTACAACGTAATTCATTTATCCCCACAACATGGAGCTTGCAATATTCATACAACCTTCTGAATAGTCGATTTTATTTTTTCGATCTTGTGTCAGAAAAAGGGGCGCGTCGTGATCGATGTAATCTGCTTTTGCAGCAATAATCTGTGACGCACCAATGCCAAGGGATGTACAGAGCATGCACCCACTCATTGTTTTCATTCCAATACTAATCGCATTTTGTTGCATCAGCAAAGCTTCTGTAAGACCACCTGCCTTATCTAACTTGATGTTGACAGCGTCATAGTATTTCTCAATTTTTTTTATATCTCCAAGGCTTCTGCAAGACTCATCTGCGCACAAAATAGTTTTAGTTCTTAAGTCTGTTAGTAATTTATCATGCTTTGGTTCCATTGGCTGTTCCAAAACCTCAACTTGTAACCTTTCACAATAATCAATATATTTCCTAATTTTTGCAGGTCTTATTGACTCATTTGCGTCTATCAAGAGTCTTTTTTTGGGAAACTTTTCCCTAATTTTTAATAGTCTATTTATATCAGTGTCATCTCCTTTAAATTTTATTTTAAATATTTCACAGTCAATGTAAGCACTGGCGGTTGATAGGTTCTTCTCAATACTTGAAGCATCTAGTGTAATCATGGTGGGTAAAACATCTGGCTTTTTTACATTATGATAAGTCCAGATCGTTTTTTTATTTTGTTTTAACTCAAGATCCCACAAAGCAGTATCAATAGCTGACCGTGCGGGGCCTGGTTCAAATAGTTTATTTATTATCCATCTCTCAAGTCCATCCTCGCAACCCTCCAAAGCTTGTTTCATACCTACTAATTTATCTAGCTCTGTTCTTATTGTTTGGCCATATCTAAAATTTGGCGTACACTCTCCAATACCTGA
>TARA_Y200000002_G_scaffold371974_1_pt1 | contig 10015 bp, 9 predicted proteins | sample TARA_Y200000002 | Tara Oceans TARA_Y200000002 (sample SAMEA2619388) | marine metagenome | biome: marine biome (ENVO:00000447); feature: surface water layer (ENVO:00002042); material: "saline water (ENVO:00002010), including plankton (ENVO:xxxxxxxx)" | depth 5 m | reverse complement strand
AATTGAGGTAATTCATTTATTTTCAAAAATCTCAGAAATTTTCCAAAAGGTAAGATTCTAGGATCGTTACTTAAAGTCACAGTTCCAGCTGCAGGACTATTTTTTAGCATCGTCGCAAACTTAATTAATCTAAAATTTTTTCTATTTAAACCGGCTCTATCTTGAAAAAAAAATATTTCACCTTCTCCTGTAAATTTTAGTATGGGAATAATTAAAATAAATAGAGGTATCAAAATAATTAATCCTAAAATTGAAAAAAACTTATCACAAAATATTATTACCATTACATTTTTTGATCTAAATTTTGCTCTTTTTCTGAGTGATTTAATTCTGGCAAGATCTTATTAAAAATTTTAAGAATTTCTTTTTTTGACCATGTTTTCTTCTTTTCTAAATGTTCAATTTCTTTAAAAAAATTATCAATATCTATGTCTAAAGATTTTAGGTTGGGTTTTACAATGCCTATTTCTTTAAACTTTTTTAAATTAAGTTTTTCGTTCTCCATATAGAATTCTTCATATTCTTTTTCTCCAGAAGTATCTGAAACAAAAAAATAACAAGGCCATTTTCCCTGTCCTATTAGCTCGGTTGTTTTAAATCTAGCTTCATCTTCAGACTTGCAAACATAAGGCAAATAATTTTGAGTTTTCAGTACATTTTTAGCAATTTCATTGAATTTTAATAGCTTAATTTTTGATGAATTGTTTGGAAAAAAAATTTCATTTTTTTCTCCTAAAATTAAGGAAAACAAACACAAGAGACCAGACTCTTTGGGGGTTATAAAATATCTTTCGATATCTAACGGAGCGCTGATGGGTTGTTTTTTCTTGATTCTGTTCAAGAATCCATCAAGCAGCGAGCCATCTGAAAAGGCTACATTCGCAAATCTAGCCATCGAGGAAGATATCTTTGAGTTACTTTTGAATAAACAGATTTCCATTATCCTTTTTGAAGCACCCATTAAACTAACAGGATTTGAAGCTTTATCAGTTGAGACACAGAAATATTTCTTTGAAGAGTCCTCAAGATCATTAATTATCTTCAATGAATTATGAATATTGGTTTTGATCATTCTCATCAAAGTGAATGGGTCTCTTTCTGATCTGACGTGTTTCATCGCGGAAAGATTCAAGACATAGTCATATTTATTTCTTTTCAGAAAAGAGCTAAAAATTGATGAACCAACATCTAAACAAAAGGTTTCAAAATTTTGTTTATTTATACTCTTATCACTTCTAAAATCTCTTACAAGTTCTGCTAAATTATTCTCATTGATATCGACTAAATGAACGCTTTTTGGATTTCTCAAAAGTATTTCTTTAGATACTGCTTTTCCAATTGATCCTGCAGCTCCAATCACTAAAAAAGAACTAATTTCAGTTTTTTGACATAAAAGAGTATTTAATTCTTTAAGATCCTCTTGAAATAGGTGACTTTCTCTACCTATTATTTCTAAAATTTCATTAGATGAAAACATTATTTGAAGTTATCTAGTTTTCTAATGCTTGAATATATAATATGTTTAATATTTCTACCAACTAGTCTCGCAGTAAATCTAATTAAAAAGTTTAAAAAGAAATCAATGTTTGATAAGAATCCAATTTCTTTCTGATATCTTAATAACTTTATTTCAAACTTAAAAAATTCTAATCCTCTTCTTTCATAAAAATCATTTCCAGTTCTCATTTTTATCAAGGACTCTTCTAAATTACCTAGTTTGTAATCCTTTACAAGTAATAATGACCAAAGGGCGTAATCTTGACCTTTTTGCAACAAAGGATAACCTCCAACACTTTCAATAATGGATTTTCTAAAAATTGTTGCTGGGTGATTTATAGGATTTCTTCTTTTTGAAAACTTCAATATATCATAATTCTTTGTAGGAACTTTTTTGGTGAAAATCAAATTTTCCATATTCTCATCATACTCATCTACTGCACCGCTTGATACAACAACTCTTGGATTAATTTCCATAAAGTAAGCCTGTTTTTCAAGCCTGTTAGGATAACAAATATCATCACTATCCATTCTTGCCACAAGATCAAAACTACAATTTTTTAGACCTTCATTGAGTGCATTTGCTAAACCATTATTAATATCTAAAGTTATGATTTTAAAATTATCAAAATTCATAGAATCACATATTTTTTCAAGAGAAAAATTAAGAACTCCATCTTTTACGATTATTATTTCAGATGGTCTCAAACTTTGATTTATTAGACTACTAAGACAATCTATTATGTTCTCTCTTGAAATACGAAAATGAATAGATATCAGTACAGATATGTTTTTATCCATTATCTGGAATGTTTAGTGAATAAAATCTTCTCTTGCCTTTAAAAGTTGAATCAAAAAAATAGCAATTGCTAGAAATTCTTGGATGAAGATCGCATCTTGTTTCCTCTATAAATTGCAGTCCTGAAAAAAACTCTCCTAAGACTTCAATTTCTTTTGTTTTAAAATTATATTTTAATATGCTTTGAATTCTTGATCTGTTGGGATAAGTATCAGTAAGCATGTAATTTTTAAAATATGTTGGGTGGCCATCACCATATTTATTTAAGTTATTGTCTATCATTTCAAATTTATCATCAGCTATTTCATAAAATTGGTATCCGAGTCCTAAATTACTTTCTAAGTAGCCAAGTATTTTATTGTTTTTTACCCAGCAACAATGGCTGATGACTCCTTTAGAGCTAATCATTTTCATTCTTTTTGATTTTATATCAACTAAAATTAGTCTATCTCTTCTGATGTCATTTTCGTACCATCTGTGAATAAAAATAAAACTTTCTCCGTCAGGAGAAATCATAATATGATTTACAGTATGATTTGCGTTTAGAAAACGTTTCTCATAATGAAATTGAATTATCTCTTCGAAGCTGATGAGAAGTTCATGGTTATCATTTTCAAGATTAATTTTCCAGATGCCGTCTCTACAGTTATCTTCATGCAAATCTAATTTTTTCAAAGCAAGATATCCATAATCAGAAGAAAACTTCGCAAGTCTTTCAAAATTTAAAGTCATTGCGAATTCATCTTTGAAAGTATCATAAACAGGGAGAGATATTTCTGTTAACTCATTTTTAGATACATCAAAAATCTTTGAGCAATACGTTTCTATCTCCTCATTAAAGTCATTAAAAATAAATTTTTCCTCTGTTAGCCAATGCAATCTTGCTCCTTGCTGATAATTAAAAGCTTTAGAAGAAAACTCTTGTTTTATCTCCTTGGTCTCTTGATTCATGCAGATAACTTTTACCTTTTTATTATTTTTAATGTTATCTATTGCATGAAAAAGGATAAGTTTTTTCGATTTGTTGTAAGGATCTTTATCATAGTAGCCAAAAAAAGTTTCTGAATAGCTATCTGTTACCTCTTCAACATCATATTCAGAATAAAAAAGATAATCTTTTTTGTGAAAAAAATAATTAATACTTTGATAAAAAAATTTTATTCTTTTTTTTAAATGTGGAAATCTAGAAAGAAATTTAGCAAGCAGGTTTTCAATTGGAGAAAAAGATTTCATTAATTAAACACCAAGTCTTTTGTATGCAAAATTTGGTAAAAATAAAATTAAATAAGAAATTCTTGGAAACAAGATAAAACTTCTTAATACAAAAGGTAGAGCTTTAAAAAAACCAGTCCTTCTTGCTGATTTTGCAACAGCAAACCATTTTTCAGATTTAAATAATCTATTATTTACAGAATGCTTTTTCACTAAATCTTTATGTTTAAAAATTAGTCTTTCAGCAGCTAAAATATGATTTTTGTATTTACTACTAACTTGAGAAAGATCATCAAAAACAGTGTAAGTAGTTAGTGGGTCAGAAATTCCATGAAAATTTCCAAGGGCTGACATCCTAATCCAGAGATCATAATCTTGCCTACAAGGCATTTTTTCATCAAATAGCCCGGCCTTTATTAATTCTTTTTTTCTTGCAGCAACCGTTGATGTAATACCTACGATGTTCTTATACATAATTTTTGGAAAAGCAATTCCATTAAATGTAACCAGGACTGTGCGTAAAGTTTTTTCTAATTTTTTATCACTTACAATTTTTCTTGAAGTAAAACTTAAAATACACTTTTGATCTTTAAAAGACTCTGATTGAATTAAAGTTTTTTTTGGATCCCAATAATCATCTTCATCAAGAAACATTATAATTTCATTGCTTGACTCTTTTATTCCCAGATTTCTAGCAAAAGATCCTCCTTTCGAACCTTCAGTGAATAATATTTTATGATTTAAATGGGAAGACTCTAGAAAAGATTTAACTTCATCGGTTGTTTCGTTCTCTTGAATATCAAAAACAAGAATTAATTCATCGATCTTCTTTTCCTGATTCTCCAAACTTTTTAATGCTCTTAAGAGAAATGTTTTTTTTCCTATAGAGGGTACAATAACTGAAATATTCATTTTAGATAAAATCAATTTAAAAGATTTTCTGCTTTCTTTAAATCATCTAATGTATCAATAGAAATTTGAAGAGAATTTAAAATCAAATAACCCGTTTTGATACCTTTTATAGAGTTTTTTTCTAATAAACACTCTCTTGTAAATATGTAACCTACACCATTTCTGTGATACAGAGTATCTAGTTGTTGTCTTGCAATAATATTTTTGCCTTTTGAATGCCAAAAATCTAAGTATCCACTTTTGATATCTAGTTGTTTTTGTGGATGAAATTTAGAGTCTGTTTCTGAAATCGTCCATATAGAATCGTAATCACCATTTACCATCATGCTTACTAATTTTTTTAAATCTCTTATAGTTCTGAGTGGAGAAGTTGGTTGAAGCATTACTATATAATCATATTTTATTTCATAAAAATCTTCTGATTTCAAAATGGCATGTTGTAAAACTTCCAAATCTGAAACCATATCTCCTGACAAATTTTTTGGCCTATAAAATGGGGCATCCAATCCGTACTTTAATGCTTCTTTTTTTATCTGCTTATGATCAGTTGAAACAACAGCGTTAGTAAAAAGATTAGATTCTGAAATTACCTCCGCAACTAATTGTATAAGACTTTTCTCACCTACTTTTTTTAGATTTTTTAGTTTAATACCCTTTGAACCTCCTCTTGCAGGGACTATTGCTAAAATCTTTTTTTTTTCTTTTTTTCTTTTATTCATTTTCTAAAATTAAACATAAATTATCTGAAAGCTCATTAGATTCAAGCCATGAAACCCAAAGATCATCTAAATTTTTATTTGTTTTAGATATTTTTTTGTTACCTTTTGGAGATCTTTCAATTAGCCAATTAAAAGTATTTGAAATCCCATATCGATGAGTGAAAAGGAGGTTTATTTTTTTAAATCCAGCATGTTTTGCACAATTTTTTAAACTCTTTCCATTAAAATTCCATCTATGTTGAGATCTATAAAAAAATTGAGCAAAATCTTTTTTTAGCAAGTTCATTAAGATTTCCTCTCTATTTGGAGTAGTAATCATTGCAATACCAACCTTAGGTTTTAATAAACTTTTTATTTCATTTAGGAACTTTTTAGGATCTACAACATGCTCTATAACTTGGGTCGAAATTACTATATCTATTTTATTCTTATAATTTGAAATACATTCCTTAATAGATGGAAAATGTTCATATCCTCTTTTTTTTAAAGAATTTGAAAATTCTACATTAGGCTCAACTCCTATACATCGTCTAGATACATTCGAAATATGATCTAATAAGGTTCCTCCTCCGCATCCTATATCAGCAACAACTTTGTTTCTCAAATTTAGGTTCCATAGATGTTTAAAACTATGTTCTACCAGTTTATCGTGGATTTTGTAGTGATTGTCTATTTCTGATTTTTGATGTAAGGAGTCTCTATATTCTTTTCCTTCATAATGTGAATGTTGGATACAAGCCTCTTCATTTAATTTTTGTACCTTACAATTTCTACATTCCTTTACTTCACCTTGAATGAATTTGCCAAATATTCCGTCTCTCACATTACCTTTGTAAACACTCCTCCATTCATCAGAATTACATATAATACAAGGGTCAAATTTATACATCACAAAGTTGACCGTGTAAGTTTAAAAGAGAATTATTTATGGCATGACCAAATTTTTTTCCAACTCCATAAAAAGAGCAGCCGAATTTTTCAGCGGATTCCTCGTCATCAAAACCATCTCCAATAATTAGGAATTTAGAGGGAGGGATATTTCTTTCTTTTTCAATTGTTTTAAGATTATCGAACTTTGATTTAGGCGATCCATGAATACCATCGAAAAGAGATATCCATTTTTTTTTATCCAATATTTCAATAAGATTTTGTTGAGGAGTTAGTGAATTAACATAAACTTTCTTTTGTTTACGTCTGAGAAGTTTTAGTAAGTTCTCAGCTCCATCAATATTCTTTGCATCCTGAACTTTCGAATCAGTAATATAAGAGTATTTTTTAATTAGTTGATTGATATTCAGTTTTGTATTTTCAACCTGAGCTTCATAATCTCTTATGAAAGATTTGAATATTTGAGTCCTATCTCCCTTTGTCTTTTTTAGAGTTGTATGCATTATTTCATTACCTTTTTTTAAATTAAAAACAACTTCAAAAAAAGCTTTTTCTTTTATTTCGTTTGAATCAACTAAAGTACCATCAAAATCAAACACAAAAACATCAAATTCATAAGCGCAAGACACTTTAATTAGATATAGATTGTTTAATGGGTTTAATTTTTTTTACGTTACTTGGGATAGAAGCTTTTCTCAACTGCTGGTCAATTTGAAATCTTCCCCAGAAGTCAACCATAGTTTTTCTTTGGTTTGAAGATAATTTATTAATATTCTCATCTCTGTAAACTGAGTCCCCAGAAATAGCAGTAGTTGATATTTCTTCAAAAATACATCCAGTCTCTGTTCTAAATGAATGCCATGCTCCAGGAGGAACCAATAATGTATCTCCAGGTACTAAAGTCTTTTCTCTTCCTTCTAAGTTACTTATAAGTTCTCCCCAAACTACTATAAAAGTTTCTTCTTTAATTTTATGATAGTGCGCAGGATGACTTTGGCCAGGAAGCTGAACTAATATCTTTTTACAGTATTCTCTATTTATCAAATTTATTAATACCGCTCCAACTTCTTTAAAATTTGATATTCCGTAATGATGAGAGTACTCAGTAGAAAAATCATTATTTAAAGTAATTCCTGCATAAGAAATCATGGCTTTTACTTCATGAATTGCTTTTTTAAGTATCATTGCCTCACTATCTGACTCAACTTCAAAATCTATAGAATACAAAGGCTCATCAATTTCGATTTGTTTCTTTGAAATTGAACCTATTTTGAATTCTCCTGATGCCATTTGTCCTTTCCTGTATGGAAAGGCAAAATATGTATTGTTTTCATCTATCTTGTCTCCCTCACTAATTTTTCTTGAAGCAAAAACACCTCTTTTTAAACTATCTAAAGACTCATATTCTTCCTTAGGTGAGTCTAATCTGCTATGACTTCCAATTAGATTTCTCGATTTATTCAATGCCTTTAACCACATATTAACTTGGGCTGGATTAGAGGAATATTTATTTAGCACAACTCCATCAGATTCTAGTCCAACATGCCTTTCAAAGATTTCTGCTCCCAAAGCCAAAGCAAGTCCAGCATGTAAATACTCATCTGGGGGCTCATGTGTTGACCATCCTATCGTAATATCTTTGTATCGCTTTTTAAAATCTGAAATGTTGCCTAAATTACAAAATGAGTCAGGCGTTGGGTAAATAGCAACACAGTGCATAAGAGCAAAATCACAACCTTTATGTCTAAAAAAACTTACAAGGTCATCAACCTCACTCAAAGTTAAACCACCAGTCGATGCAATGATAGGAAGATTGCTGGCTGCAATTTTTTCAAGCAAAGGCCAATCTTTTGCTGAACAGCTAGCTACTTTGATAATGTCAAATTCCATTTCAATGATTTTTTGTACAGAATATTCATCAAATGGGGTACACATGGAAAGCATTCCTTCGTTTACAACAGAATCTTTAAGTTTTTTAAAATCTTTCCAATCCAACTTAGTAGATAAAAATCTTGGAACATGTTTATTATCGTCAGAATTTCTATCATCTGAATGAACAAAATCTGGTAGATTCCGAAATTGAAATTTAATTGCGGCTCTCATGTTGTTTTCTTTAACTACTTTTGAAAGAGAAGAAACAATGTTTAAGCCGTGATCAAGATGACCTTGATGATTATTGGCCATGTCTAAGACTACAAGATCTTTGAAATTGAACTTTTTGTTTTTCATTTTTTTATTATATCAACTAATCAAACTTATATAGAGTTCATAGTTATAAACAAGCAAAAAATCAAAAGCCTATAATATTAAACGGAGCGAGAGACCATCCGTTGGATGAATCATTTACTGATTGCATTAAATTTATTCCTAAAAAAACAACTGTAGAAATTTTAATGAAAGGTTCTGAAAAAAATTTTGTTAAAAGAAGATGCAGCCAGAAATAAATTTGAATAAATAAGATTGGATTAATTAATCTCTCTAAAATTCCAATATTTATGAAAACAAAATATGAAAGACTCAAAAGAAAAGTTGAGATTGCAAGGCTCCAGAAAAGTAAATTTTTTGATTTATCAGAAAAAGTTTCATCGTAACTTTTATAAATTAGCCACAAAACTAAACTAGAAAAAAAGACAACTATTACCCTAGAAGACATGCCAGTATCTTTCCCAAAATAGTTTAAAAGCCTTTCTTCGATTCCAATATACTGAAGAACTAGATTAAAAAATAATCCAAATAAAAATGATAGAAGTAAAGCAACCAAGATTTTTAACTTTAGAGAAATTAGGCTTAAAGCAAGAAATAATCCATAAATATGAGCAAACGGAGAAATTAATAAAAAAAAGTATCTTAGAAATAAATTTCTAAAAGTCACTGCTAGCAAAAATAGTGTTAAGGCTGCATTGAATGAAACAACATTAAAATTAGATAGAAAGAAATTCCCAAAGCCAAAATATATTAATAGCGCCAAAGAAAAATTATTGAAAATTTTTTTTAAGCAATATAACTGAGCAAGTATCATGAAGAATATAAATAATTTGACTAAGAGTTTGGCTTCAAAAAAATTACAACCGATTGAAAAGAAAAAGGAAATAAATAGATCAGTTTGAAAGTTTGAATAACATGAAACCCTAGCCCAGTTTACATATGTAACAATATCTGGACCAGATAAATCAGTATAAAAAACCAGAAATAGTACATAAAGAAAAAAAGATATGTAGAAAATGAATCTGGTTTCTTTAGAATAAAATCCAGAAAAAACTAGAGGCATCAACAGAATTAAGCTGGATGAATAAGATGACAAAAACATAAAATAAAATGTTTGGTGTAATAGTTTTTAATTTTAATTAATTAATTTTTTCAATTTAAAGAAAAGTTGCTTTTCAATATAGATTATTAAATTTTAAACAACAAGAACATTATGTAATCGCACTATTCTCTGAAACAGAAAGCACCTAAAAAAACAAACTTATTACTTTTATACAAATAAATAGTCTAAAAATTTAGTCGAATAAAACAATGATTTTTAATCCGTTTGTTTTCTTCAAATGCATTAATTCTTAAATCTTGATATGAGATCTTTTGAAAGATGATAAATAACTAGACCAAAGGCTACACATAAATTTTTGTAAAACTTATAGAAAGTAAATACATCTTTTAAATTTGATCTGCTTGCTTTGAATATTCCAGTATCTTTTTTTAATTTTTCGAGTCTATATTGAAGACTTTCATTTGTGAAACCGACAGGATGTATTGTTTTCGAGACTTTTTTTTTGTTTTTTATGAACCATGAAGATATATAAAAATCTAAAAAAGTATGAGAAAAATCAGGGATGTAACTTATTTGGTTATATATTTCAAAACAGAACAGTAAAAAATTTCCATGTGCACAAACTGCTTTTTCTATGGGATCATGATTATCTAATACTTTAAATTTTAAAAAGCCTGTTTCTTTAATCATGCCAAATATATTTTCATTGGTAGTTTTGTT
>TARA_Y200000002_G_C22688177_1_pt1 | contig 10015 bp, 7 predicted proteins | sample TARA_Y200000002 | Tara Oceans TARA_Y200000002 (sample SAMEA2619388) | marine metagenome | biome: marine biome (ENVO:00000447); feature: surface water layer (ENVO:00002042); material: "saline water (ENVO:00002010), including plankton (ENVO:xxxxxxxx)" | depth 5 m | reverse complement strand
TTCCATATAATTCCACTGCCAATTAGAACAAATTGATCACACAAAGTGATATCACTTTTTGGGAGTAACTTTTCACCCAACCCAATTGATCGGAGGGCATAGAGTTCTAATGTTTGTTCACATACCATATTCAACCTTTAAATTGGTAAGTATATTTTTTTTGATATTCTATTCAAAATCAACTCACTGACCTTAGTTAGCAGAAGGTAGAATATTAAAAGTGATAGGAAATACCAGATCCTCCAGTCTGGGTGTGGATACTGGAAAATAGAGGTCTTCGATCCCCCTAATTCTCGCGCCCAATAGACAGCATCTTGGATGCCCAACAGAAATAGTAATGGCGTTGATTTGATGAGTAACATCCAAAGGTTCGAAAGGCCCGGAATTGCATATCTCCACATCTGTGGAAATATAATACTAAAATAGATATGTTTGCGCGACATTCCAAATGATTTACCAGTTTCAATTTGCGATTGAGCCACAGAATTCATTGCCCCATAAAATGTGTTTGCGGCAAATGCCCCATATACAATGGAGAACGATAGAACAGCAAGCAAAAATCCATAAATATCATGGATCCATTGTGGATCAGAGTTCAATGGAAGTTTTGCGGCACTGCAGACAATAAAGTCAGTACCTTGCCAAACACTATCTTTAATCTCGGGGCATATAATTTTATGTCTTGAAAATTCAATTAACTGGTCAATGGTGATTGGAATAAACAGAAAGAATATAATGTCGGGAATCCCTCTCACAATATTTGCATAAGCTTTACTTAGTAGTCTCACAACAAAAAACTTAGATTTAATAGCTACAGCTGCTAATAGCCCCAGTAATGCTGCCAAGGGTGCGGTAATTAGGAGTAATAAAATAATTAAACCGAAAGACTTATAGAATAATATGTGTTTACCGTTAGAGAGGTAACAGCTGAACCATTCAAACTGAGTTAAGATATCTGGATCAGCGCAATACTCAAACATATGATAACTATTCTTTAATTATGGGGGAGGCCTTTCGACCTCCCGAACTAATTAATAAAGAGATGCGTCATCCCCAAACCATTTTGTGATTAAAGTATTGAGACTACCATCAGCTTTCATTGCATCAATAGCGTCATTAAATGCGTCCCTAATATCACTGTCTGACTCTCGAATACCCATTCCAACACCGCCGCCAATAAAGACATCTTGGCCAATGAATTTAAGGTCACCATTTGACTCTGCAACAATTGGAGATAGGAAAGCTTTATCAGCCATCACAGCTTCTACTTCACCATTTCTGAGCGCCGATATTGTTTCATCAGGTGTTGCAAACTCTGCAAGTATTGCTCCAGATTCTGCAACGTGGCTTGCCTGAATTGTTGCAGTTTGTGCTGCAACAACACCAATGTATGCAGCCTTATTACCATCACCTGTAGTAATATATGCTGACGGATCAGGTGGAAGATAATCTTGAGTGAAGTCAATAACCTCATCTCTTTCAGCTGTAATAGACATCCCTGCAATAATTGTGTCATAGTTGCCAGATACTAGATTTGGTATAATTGAGTCCCAATCATTTTGTACCCACTCACAGTCTAATCCAGCTCGATCACAAAGTTCATCACCAAGATCTCTCTCAAAGCCATCAATTTCTCCATTATCGTTAATGAAGTTATAAGGTGGATAAGCACCCTCTGTACCCATTCTCACAGTATCAGCACTAGCTGGTACATAGAGAAAGGCAAGAAGGATTGCGCTAAGTAGTAATTTTTTCATAACATTCCTCTCATGTATTACTAAAGCTAACAGACTCCAGGAATTTCTTAAGTCTGTCGGTTTTAGTATTATTAAAAATAACGTCAGGGCTTCCTTTTTCAACAATTATCCCTTCGTCCATAAATAGTATATAGTTAGATATATCTTTTGCAAGTTTCATATCGTGAGTTACTAGAATCATTGTTCTATTTTCTTGAGCAAGTTTTTTTATTACAGTAACAACCTCATTTTCCAGCTCAGGATCAAGCGCTGAGGTTGGTTCATCAAACAGGATTATTTCCGGCTGCATAGCCAGCGCTCGAGCAATAGCTGCTCTTTGCTGCTGTCCTCCAGACAGATTAGCTGGATACTCATTTAGTTTATCCGCTAATCCTACTCTATTCAAAACCTCTGTTGCACGATCAACAGCCTCTGACCGTTTCATTTTTAGAACTGAAATGGGTGCCTCAGTGACATTCTGTAAGACGGTCATATGAGACCAGAGGTTGAATTGTTGAAATACCATAGATACTTTTTTTCTAAGATCATAGATGCTTGCTTTTGATTTGGATGGTTTATTTATCAATTCATCATTAATAATGACCTTACCATTGAAATATAATTCTCCAGAGTCAATTTTTTCCAATTGATTGATGCATCTCAATAATGTTGATTTCCCAGAGCCAGAAGAGCCAATAATCGTAATTATTTGTCCTGTTTCTGCTGATAAATTTACCCCTTTTAGAACTTGAAGTTTACCATATGATTTATGAATATTTTTTAACTCAAGGGTCTTTTTTTGTGACATTAGAAACTCTAATATTTTTATTTCTTTAAATTAACATAAAGTATAAAAATATAATTATATATGAATAACTTATTTAATGATACATATATAAAAAAAGTTACTGCTGAATACTCAATACTTCTCTTGACATCTAACAAAAATAGCAGTAACTAATCCATTATATTTAAATTATTTTTTTTTAGTTTAAATTTAACTTTTATCGTACTAAAATAATAGACATACTCTACTGAAATCGTATCACAAGGATGCTTGATAAGAAGAAAAAAAAGTTTGAAAATGATAATTCATTTTTGTATGGAGCAAACTCAAGCTATATCGAGAAATTATTCTCAAGGTACAAAAGTGATAGCTCGGATATTGATAATAGCTGGCATGATTTTTTCAATAATATTGACGATAAAGCCCTTGAGATTGAAAGAAAACCCTCTTGGTTTGGTCCAAAATCAGTGGAATCCAAAGAAATAGATTTAACTGATACAGAGATTGATGCAAAGATAAACAATTTTATGTTAAAATCTGATGCCGAACTGGATGCTGATGGTAAAAGTTCGACAATAGACTCAATACGAGCTTTAATGATGATAAGGGCCTACCGAATGAGAGGGCACCTCATAGCCAATCTGGACCCTTTAGGATCTGTCAATAATGATCCGCACCCCGAGCTAGACCCAAAAAATTATGGTTTTGAGAAGTCTGATATGGACCGTCAGATTTACATAGATAGTGTTTTAGGTCTTGAATATGCTACGATTAATGAAATGCTTGAGATCCTCAAACGAACCTATTGTTCAACTCTTGGAGTTGAATTTTTACATATAGCGGATCCTGAGCAGAAATCGTGGATTCAAGAGCGTATTGAAGGTGCTGATAAAGAAATTACTTTTACCAATGAAGGTAAAAAAGCAATTCTAACCAAGCTTATTGAAGCGGAAGGCTTTGAAAAATTCTGCGCACGAAAATATACTGGGACAAAAAGGTTTGGTTTAGATGGTGCAGAGTCAATGATACCAGCACTTGAGCAAATTATAAAAAGGGGCGGAAATTTAGGTGTCACAGATATAGTTATTGGCATGCCGCACAGGGGCAGGCTAAATGTTTTAGCAAATGTCATGCAAAAGCCAATGGTAGCAATCTTTAATGAGTTTCAGGGCGGAAGCGCAAATCCCGCAGATGTCGAAGGGTCAGGTGATGTAAAATATCACCTGGGCGCGTCAGCAGATAGAGAATTTGATGAAAATACAGTACATCTATCCCTTACTGCGAATCCATCCCATCTGGAAGCGGTAGACCCGGTTGTACTGGGTAAAGTGCGAGCAAAGCAGGATGAAATGAGGGATGAAAAGCGTGTGAAAGTTCTACCTTTATTAATTCATGGTGATGCATCTTTTGCTGGCCAGGGAATAGTGTCTGAATGCCTTGGTCTATCCGGTTTAAAGGGTCACAAGACAGGTGGCTCGATACATTTCATTGTAAATAATCAAATTGGCTTCACAACATCACCTTCATATGCACGATCTTCGCCTTATCCATCAGATGTTGCCAAGATGGTTGATGCTCCAATTTTTCATGTTAATGGCGATGACCCTGAGGCAGTTGTTTATGCCGCGAAGGTTGGTACTGAATTTAGACAAAAATTCAATAAACCTTTTGTGATTGACATGATTTGTTACAGAAGGTTTGGCCACAATGAGGGCGATGAACCGCTATTCACACAACCACTAATGTATAAAAAAATTAAAAGCCATACATCAACAATGAAGATTTATGCCAACAAGTTAATCTCAGAAAGGGTAATTGATGAGGACACCTTTGATCGTTCACAAAAGGATTTCAAATCAGTGCTGGATGCAGATTTTATAAAGGCAAGCGCTTTCAAACCCAATAAAGCAGATTGGCTTGATGGGGCGTGGAAAGGACTAAGTGTACCTGATAATGGAGAAAGAAAGGGCGTGACTGGAATTTCCAAGAGTGAGCTTCAAGAAATTGCTAATAATCTCTATCAAATACCTGAAAAATTCAAGATCCATAAAACATTATCGAGGGTGCTAAATGAAAGACATGAAACTATCAAGAGTGGCACGGGTGTAGACTGGGCGACAGCAGAAGCGCTGGCTTATGGTTCTCTAATCAAAGAAGGTATTTCTGTAAGGTTATCTGGACAAGACTCAGAGAGAGGTACATTCTCTCAGAGGCATTCCGTGCTACATGATCAAGAAAATGAAGACAGGTATATACCACTAAACAGCAATCTCGGAAACGATGCTCAATTCGAAGTAATAAATTCAATGCTATCGGAGGAGGCAGTATTGGGTTTCGAATATGGGTATAGTCTGGCAAGACCAAGTGCGCTGACTCTCTGGGAAGCACAATTTGGTGATTTTGCTAATGGAGCTCAAGTCATAATAGACCAGTTTATTTGCTCCGGCGAAGCGAAGTGGCTGAGGATGTGTGGTTTGGTATTATTACTTCCACATGGTTATGAAGGTCAGGGGCCAGAGCATTCATCCGCTAGATTGGAGAGATTTCTTCAATTATGTGCAGAAGATAATATTCAAGTTGCAAATTGCACTACTCCTGCAAATTATTTTCACATACTAAGACGTCAGATTCATCGAAATTTCAGGAAACCATTAGTAATTATGACACCAAAGAGCCTGTTAAGAAATAAATATGCTGTATCAAATCTAGATGAGTTTTATGCTGGGGAGACCTTCCATAGACTCCTCTGGGATGATAATCATGAAGAGCTAATTAAAAACAGCCGAGCAAAGAAGCTTGTTCTCTGCTCGGGACGCATATATTATGATCTTTTGGAGGAAAGGGAAAATCATAAAAACTCCGATGTATACTTACTTAGAGTAGAACAGCTATACCCATTTCCAGAGAAAGGCTTGATTAAAGAGCTAACGAGACACAAAAATATAAAAGAAATTATATGGTGCCAAGAGGAGCCAAAAAATATGGGTGCGTGGACCTACATGCTAGAGAATGTAGAAGAACTCCTTGAAAAAATAGATTTTAAAAATAAAAAAATAAAATATATTGGGCGCGCTGCCTCGGCATCAACCGCTACCGGTCTAATGGCCAATCATAAAGCGCAACTTACTGATATATTGAACAAAATTTTTGATGTAAAAAAGATATAGGAATGTCAAATGACGATTGAAATTAAAGTACCGGAGCTTGGTGAGTCAATAGCCGAAGCAATAATTGGGAAGTGGTTAAAGAAGCCTGGTGATAGAGTCGAAGCAGACGAACCAATCATTGAGCTTGAAACAGATAAAGTTGCCGTTGATGTACCCTCTCCAATAGATGGATTTTTAGAAAAGCAGATGGTAAATGAGGGTGATACTGTTGAAGTAGGCTCAATTATCGGAATAGTATCCGAAAATCTAACTATCCAAAATGAAACTCCTGAAAAAAATGAGGATGGGAATAAAGTCAAAGCTAGTGAAGATAAAAAAGTTGATGCGAGTCATAATCCTGCAAGTAAAAAAAGTCCATCTCCATCTGCAATGCGGATCATTACTGAAAAAAATTTAGACACAAGTCAGATTTCTGGCTCTGGAAAAGAGGGACAAATACTCAAGGAGGATGTCATTGGCATTCCCGATAAAGATATTTCCGCCCCAGCAAAAACAACTGCATCGCTGCATGGTGAACAAGAAGAGATTATTCCGATGACTAAGTTGAGACAGACAATTGCCACACGCTTGAAGGAAGTTCAAAATACTGCAGCAATACTAACAACTTTTAATGAAGTTGATATGTCGAAGGTTCTAAATATAAGAGAAAAATATCAAACAAAATTTCAAGAAAAGTATGGAGTAAAGCTGGGATTTATGGGTTTCTTTGCAAAAGCTTGTATTGAAGCAATAAAGGAATATCCAATAATCAACTCAGAGGTTCGTGGCTCAGACATAGTATACAAAAAGTACATAAATGTCGGTATCGCTGTTGCAACAGAAAAAGGTTTATGTGTTCCAGTTGTTAAAAATGCTCAGGATTTATCTATACCTGAAATCGAAATGAAAATTTTAGATTTGGGCGCAAATGCTCGAAATGATACGTTGAGCATTAGCGATATGCAAGGCGGCACATTCACAATAACGAATGGAGGTATATTTGGATCGTTGATGTCAACTCCAATCTTAAATCCACCACAATCCGCAATACTAGGCATGCACAAGATTGAAAAAAGACCAGTTGCGATCAATGATAAGATTGAAATAAGACCGATGATGTATCTTGCACTAAGCTATGATCACAGGGTAATTGATGGCGCGGAGGCTGTCAGCTTCTTAGAGTTTATACGAAAGTGCCTAGATGACCCTGCAGACCACTTAATTGAATTATTTTAAGACTGGAGAAGTAAAAATGCCAAATAAGTTTGACTCTATTGTTATTGGATCAGGGCCCGGTGGATATGTATGCGCGATCCGGCTAGCGCAAAATGGAAGAAAAGTAGCGATTATTGAAAAAAATAAAAATTTTGGGGGCACTTGCTTAAACATAGGATGTATTCCCTCAAAAGCACTTTTACATGCTTCACACCTTTATGAGCAGTCTAAAAATGAATACTCCAAAATGGGTATCAAAGTTCAACCGTCCATTAATATAAAGGAGCTATTAAACTATAAGGAATCAATGATTAAATCAAACACTGATGGAATAAGCTTTTTATTTAAAAAGAATAAGATAGTTTCCATCACGGGAACAGCAGAGATACTATCCAACAATGAAGTAAAAGTTACAAACGGCGAAAACACTGATACCTATAATGCTTCAAACATCATTATTGCTACGGGCTCAACGCATAATACAATTCCAGGTGTTGAGATTGACGAGAAATCTGTCATATCGTCAACTGGTGGCCTAAGCCTCGATAGTGTGCCCAAAGATCTCCTCATAATTGGCGCCGGATATATTGGTATAGAACTCGGTTCTGTCTGGTCAAGGCTTGGATCTAAGGTAACATTTGTCGAAGCTTTTGACAGGATACTTCCGAATACTGATATTGAGTGTGCAGATTACTTAAAAAAATTACTCGAAAAAAGGGGTATGAAATTTATTTTAAACACAAAAGTTGAGAGCGTAAAAAAAGAAAAAAATGTTCTGAAAATTAATCTTGTAAGTGGAATGGATAATAATAAATCCGTCTTAACAAGTGATATCGTTATGCAGTCTGTTGGTAGAAAGCCTTTTATTGAAGGATTAGGGATCGATAATGTTGGTATAAAGTGTGATAAATTTGACAATATAATAGTTGATAAGAATTTCCAAACATCTGAAAAAAATATTTATGCAATTGGTGATGTGATTAATGGCCCAATGCTTGCGCACAAGGCGGAAGAAGAAGGAGTTGCTGTTGCAGACGTAATTTCTGGAAAGTATGGACATGTAAATTATAATGTGATCCCATCTGTAATTTATTGTGATCCCGAGATTGCAAGTGTTGGAAAAACAGAGCTTGATTTAGCAAATGAAGAAATTCCATACAAAGTCGGAAAGTTCCCATTTATTGCTAACGGTAGAGCAAAAGTGAATAATCAAACGGATGGATTTGTAAAAATTTTATCAGACTCTACAACAGATAAAGTTTATGGTATTCATATCATTGGTTCGGATGCAGGTAATCTTATCGGTGAGGCAGCATTAGCGCTAGAATTTGGCGCGTCATCTGAGGATATTGCAAGGACCTGCCACGCGCACCCAACTCTAACCGAAAGCCTAAAAGAAGCTGCACTTGATGTAAATAATATGGCCATCCACAAGTAGGGAAAGATAAAAATTATGGATGCAATAAGAAACCTTATTGAACGATCATCTTCGGGACACCTCGATGCACCAATACCAAATCGTGAAGAACTTGACAAGATATATCAGGCTGCACTGAGGGCACCAGATCACAAAGGTCTCAAACCATCTCGATTTATTGAAGTAAGCGGAGAAGGCTTAGATAAATTATCTAATATTTTTGTCAACTTTGCAAAGAAGAATTTAACAGAAGCAGACAAGGGTACAATTGAAAAATATCGCAAAATGCCATATCGTGCACCATTAATTATTATTTTAATATCCTGTTATACAGCAGACAGGGGCGTGCCTGAGATTGAACAAATGATGTCAACAGCATGCTCAGCCCAATCAATATTATTAGCTCTGAACGCCCTTGAATATTCAGGTATGTGGAGAACTGGAAAATTATCATTTAATCAAAGTATATCAAGTTTGTTAGGTCTTCGTAATAATGAGACTGTTATTGGATATATCTATGTTGGAACAAATATTGGACCAAAAAAACAAAAAGATTTACCAAATAGCTCTGACTTTGTTGAAATCTGGACTTAACTATCTCAAACTGAAAATAATACTAAAATTCGCCTTTTTCAAAGAACTTTAATAAAATTTTCACGTGGACATTATTCCTAAATGTATATATAAAATTATTAACAATAGGGGGCTATAATGGATAGATTAAATGTCGGAATAATTGGCACCGGTTGGTGCGGAGGAATACGTGCTGAGGCATCTGCAAAAAATGGGCTAGTGGATCAACTTCACATATGCGAAATTAGAGAAGATAGATTAAAAGAAGTAGCAGAACTAACAAATCCGACAAGCGCAACGCTTGATTACAAAGATTTGCTAAAAAATGATGACATTCATGCAATAATGATATCCACTACCCCGGAGAGCACCCATTTCCCAATTGCAAAAGAAACACTTGAAGCTGGTAAACATCTACTTCTGGAAAAGCCAATTTCAAGGACACTAACAGAAGCAGATGAATTAATAAGCCTTGCTGAAAAAAATAAGGTTCAATTTACAATTGGCTACTCACAAAGATTTCGCTCTAAGTATGCATACGTTCGTGAAAAATTTTTAGATGGCACACTTGGAGAGCCCGTAAGTGTTTTGATATCGAGGAATATTACAACGCAATTATCCAAGAGAATTACAGGAAGAACAAGGTTATCTCCAGCTGCCATGGAAGCAACTCATGATCTGGATTATGCTCTCTGGTGCCTTGCGCCACGAAAGCCGGTCAGAGTTTATTCTCAGCAAGTAGAAAAAGTTTTAATAAAAAATTCCAATTCAGCAGACTGTCAGTTTATCATGGTTACACTAGATGATGGAACTGTAGTAACAGTTGGGGCGGGGTGGGTACTACCGCCAAGTTATCCAAATTACTCCTCAACAAAAATGGAATTTATTGGTTCAAAGGGCGCAATAATTCTTGATGATACACATAATGATGTGACTATTATGACGGGTGAGAGGGGTATAGAATACCCAATGTCTTCAATGCCAGGCGAACCAGTTGGTCATGTAAATGCAGGCCCCATGGCAGAAGAAACTAATAACTTTATCGACGCAATATTATTCAACAAGCCTGTAATTGTTAAACCAAGAGAAGCAAGAGTTGTCATGGAATTATATCAGGCGGCAGACCTATCAGCTGAAAGGG
>TARA_Y200000002_G_scaffold174041_1_pt1 | contig 10018 bp, 8 predicted proteins | sample TARA_Y200000002 | Tara Oceans TARA_Y200000002 (sample SAMEA2619388) | marine metagenome | biome: marine biome (ENVO:00000447); feature: surface water layer (ENVO:00002042); material: "saline water (ENVO:00002010), including plankton (ENVO:xxxxxxxx)" | depth 5 m | reverse complement strand
GGTATATTATACTAGCTTTGCTTTTAGATCATCTTTGGAAGTTAATCCAACAATAGTTTCAACGATTTCACCATTTCTAAATACTAGAATAGTTGGAATTGCTCGTATCTCATATTTAGTGGCGATTTCACTGTTACTATCTACATTAACTTTAGTTATTTTAACAGATTCACCGAGCTCGCTTGCAAGCTCTTCTAATATAGGTGCAATTGACTTACATGGGCCACACCAAGGAGCCCAGAAGTCGACGACTACTGGTACACTTGTATCGCTAATTGTAGATTCAAAATTAGATGAATCGAGTTCTATAATATTTTCAGACATGATTAATAACTGCTAATTATTGGGTTTTTATTTTAAAAATGGAATTACTTCTTGATATAGTAATACTGCAAAAGCAATTGTAATTGATGTAGATAGAGTATCAATAATTAGAGTTTTAATTGATAATAATTCTGACTCATTTTGGGAATCATTCATAATATGTATATTCACATTGAGTATGGTAGTGTCAAGAGGGCCATTTTATCGAGGTGTATTTTCACGTATGATTTCTACAAGTTCGATTTTATCAACTTCATCAATATTTTTACCGCGTCGGCTAAGCGTTTCAAAAGTTTTAATGACGGTCTCACTCATCTTATTGTGAGTTTCCTCTGATCCTCCAACAATGGAGAAGCGTTCTGCTTGAGTGATACGCTTATGACCATCTTTCGCGTCTAGTCCAACACCAAGGATATGTATTATCGAATTATTAGGTTTTTCCATGTTTATTTAAATGATTCAAATAATGTCTCATTCATCAATCATTTGCTTTGCAGCAAATGTCGGCAAAGGCCTGATCTTGTGAAATTTCAATTTTTTCGAGACGAGTTAGTTCCAATATTGCTAGAAAACTTGCAACAATATTTGTCAGTGTAGTGGTCGATTCAAAGAGATCTGAAAATAAGAAAATTCGATTTTCACGCATGTAGGAAAGAATGTATTCCATGCGATCGGCTACAGTAACTTGTTCTGCATTAATTTGACCCTCGGTTATTCGCTCAGCAAGTCGCCTCAAAACTAGATTGAAAGTATTCCACAAGTCTAATCTGTCGACCGGCTTTAATGGCCTCTGTTTAGTATCAATTGTATCCTTTGGACCTAATCGAGCGATTAGGTCATTACTATTGCGAATTAAATCTTCAATCTCAGCAGATGCTTCTTTAAATTTCTTATATTCTAAGAGTTGTTGAACTAATTCCCACCTGGGATCTACATCATCATTTTCAATATCCTCATTTTTACCTTGGTCCTTTTTTGGTAATAGCATTCGACTTTTAATATACATTAATGTTGCTGCCATTACAAAAAATTCCCCAGCAACCTCTAGATCAAGTGTTTCCATCTCACCAATAATGTCGATATATTGGCGCGTGACATTTTCAATAGGTATATCGTAAATGTCTACTTCACTTCTGCGTATTAGATAAAGTAATAGATCCAGAGGGCCTTCAAATGCTGGTAAGCGTATCGCAAAATCATTATCAGGAATGAGTGCTTCTTTCATTAGATGTACTATTGATTAAGGCGAAGATTTACTGTGAACGAAAAATCACTCTCACGGCTAGTATTATTACGGAAAGTAAGTGCATAAATTAGCTGCCATAAATTTCCTATCTTAGTATTTATTCCTATGCGAGTGTGAGTAAATTCATTAGTTTGACCATCAAACCGCACATCAGTGAAGAGCGCATAGCGTTCGCTTAATTTGCATATAAAGTCGATACGATACTGATTTATATGCTTTCTTAGCATATCGGTTGATAGTCCAATTTGCCACGTTTCACCATTAATAAGTGTACTTCGAGTCATTAATTGTTCGATTGTTAAGTCTTTTGTTTTGAATCTAGCGGACATATCAAACCTTAGCCATGGCGCCGGCCGCAGCATTAATTCGACCCAACTTGCATGCAGAGATTCGCTTGGTTGATTGTCGTAGCGTTCATAGTTATCTGTATCTAGTAGTACATCTTGATAGACATTTAAACTTGCAAGATTCCTAGATCCATATCCTTCAGATCGTGTTTGATACAGGTTTTCTACTCCAATTCGTAATAATTGAGTGGGATTCAATGTATCACTGTAACGCATATCATTTAAATCAATTATTGGTCTGCTTAAATTAAAAGCACGACGTTCAATTGCAGCAATCTGATTATTCTTATTATCTTTTAAATAGTAGCGATATTTTACTATAGGGCGAAGAGTATGTCGTAATCCATTAATTCCCCATACCTTATTTATTGTAGGGTAGTTAGCATGCGCACGCGCCTCTAAATCAAATCCAAATGAATGTATTTGCCTAGAAGTCTTGTTATTAGGAGATAACCCAAACTCATCAGCAGCCGTAGTGTCCATTTTTTGGTTCTGGTAGTGCGTTAGTCGAGTACTAGCCAGTGGTGTTAATGTGACCCAATCTTTCAAGCGCAGTGGACGTTGGATGCTATAGATCATTTCAAGGCGTTGATATTGCGTATATTCTGCGTCGATTAAAATAGGATTTATGCCATTAACAAAAGGTTCAATAAAGTCTTCACGAAGTAGTGAATAACTTGCTGAGCCATAATGATAAGTACCAGTGGTCCACAAAGGGATCGGGAAAACATCCAAGCGAACTTCAGGAATTCGCTGCTGGGTTAAATGAAAGTTACCACTAGCAAAGCGCCCAAAGGCGGAAACTAAATAATTATCTCCTAAATAACTAGCTTCAGTGAAATTGTCCGGTCGTCGATTTTTGTTAAAATATGGCTTACGAAAATCTTGTGTCACTTCCGAATCAGACCAGTAGCTTAGTGAAGTTCCTAGCTCAAAGCGCTTACCAATTTGATGCCTATGTCTCCATTCTGCAAATCCACGCGTACTGGATGTTTCTTCTCCATTATTATCGATGAAAGAATCTGCACTATCTCTAATAATACCACTACTAAATGCACCTACTAAGCTATGCGATTTACTCGAGTGAGAGTATTGAGCAGCAGGTCCAATCAGAAAGCCACGCTTGGTGTAGAGGTCTAAATTTATACCAGCGCGTAGCGATGGATTGATTTGTCCAAGAGAAGTGGTTTGTAAGTAAACCCCAAGTTGACTGTCGGATCCAGTTGTTGCATCTAAATGAAGTGGAGCCTCATTGAAATAGTGTGTATAGCTAGGTATATAAAATATTGGTATTCGTCCAAGCCTTACTGTAGCTTTTTCAAATGTAATAGTACTTGAATTTACACTGTTAAAATTGACTGAATTCGCCTTTATATTAGGGGTCATTCTGCCAGGTGTTCCATAATAAAGAGTCGTTTCACTAAAGCTAGTATAATTGTTAGTACCACCTGCGCTCTTCGCACTTAAATGATAGGGCCAATATCCAGTACGCACATTATCCATGGCGAATTCTTTATTTTCTCCGTCGTAACTTAACCTTTCTGCTAGTAAACGTATACCTTGTGCATTTATAACAACATTACCAGTAGCATCTGCTAATGAGTATTCACGATAGTAAGTTATGCGGTCGGCTTTAACACTTATTTGATCGAGTTGTAACTGGGCGTCATTTTTTGCAATTAAGCGCTGAGCTTTCTCGTCATATTCAATAGGGTCGATTGAGCTCAGTTCTGGTAGAGTTGCACAAAGCGTCAACTGTACAAAAAGCAGTGTAAGTATAAAAAATGACCGAGCGTTAATTAGCACGGATATGGACTATGTGCAGGCGATTTTGCATGGACAAGCATTTTATAATAGAGTGGAGCGATGAGGCTTTAATTTGGTAACCAAACTGCTACTATCTTAATCCTCATTGGTTATTAATAGTGTCCTTCATGCGTTTTGTAGGTTGCATAGGATCGATTCTTGCAAGTTATCGACCGTATTGTTTCCATTTAATCGTGATTGTCTCTCAAAAGAATTTTAATTCTATCACTTCATTATGCTGTGATCAACCACACTCAATTCTGGGGATGCACCCCATTGAATTTAATGGAAAGCTTTCACTAGTAGTTCGAGCCTATCTTCCAGACGTAGTTAATTGCGAAGTTATTGATAACAAGGTACCTCAAGGCCCTCGATTCAAGCTAGAAAAGATTAGCGAGGATGGATTTTTTGAGGGATTAATAATAGATCGAAGTGATGCGTTTTGTTATCAATTGTGTATTAAAACTACTGATGGCGATATTCATCAATATCATGACCCTTATAGTTTTTTGCCGACTTTATCAAAGGAGGATACCAACCGCTTCACCGATGGAAAGGATTCGTATGCACATCATAAATTAGGCGCGCATCTACGTGCACACAATGATATTGAGGGAGCATCATTTGCTGTTTGGGCACCGAATGCTGTACGCGTATCAGTAGTCGGTGACTTTAACCATTGGGACGGTCGTCATCATATGATGCGAAGGTTGGATCAATCTGGAATATGGGAAATATTTATTCCGGGAGTGCTTGCTGGGAGTAAGTATAAATTCGAAATTGCCACCCATAACATCAAACCCTTTCAAAAGACGGATCCTTACGGATTAGAATTTGAGTCACCTCCTAATAATTCTTCTATTGTTTGCGCTATTAATTCTTACTCATGGAACGATAATAAATGGATTCACAGGCGAAAAAAAACGGATTGGCTTAAAGAGCCAATTTCCATCTATGAAATGCATCTAGGCTCATGGAAATGCGGCGCTGAAGATGCTGTTAGCTATAAAGAAATTGCGGGAGACTTAATTGAGTACTTGCAATTAATGAAGTATACACACGTTGAATTTATGCCTCTTGCGGAGCATCCATTTGACGGTTCTTGGGGATATCAAGTTACCGGATACTTTAGTCCGACAAATCGATTTGGAAACCCCCAGGATTTTAAGCTTTTAATTGATGAGCTACATCAAAATGGCTTTGGGGTAATTATGGATTGGGTACCAGCGCATTTTCCAAAGGATAGTTTTGCTTTAGCAAAATTCGATGGAAGCGCACTTTATGAATATAAAGATCCTCGGCAAGGATTACACCAAGATTGGGGAACTCTGATTTTTAATTACGAACGAAAAGAGGTATGTTCTTTTTTAATTTCAAGTGCAATTGCATGGTGTGAGCATTATCACATTGACGGCTTGAGGGTCGATGCGGTCGCGTCGATGTTATATTTAGATTATTCCCGCAAGGAAGGGGAGTGGATTCCAAATTCATATGGTGGACGAGAAAATCTTGAAGCGATTGAATTTATAAAGGACGTCAATGATGCAGTACATCAGCATTATCCAGGCACACTTATGATTGCTGAGGAGTCTACGGCATTTCCAGGTGTGACTACTCCCACTAAGCAGGGTGGTCTTGGTTTTGATCTAAAATGGAATATGGGCTGGATGCATGACACCCTAGAGTACATGCAAAAAGATACTATTAATCGTCAGCAGGCGCACGATAAGCTTTCATTTGGTATGCTGTATCAATATTCGGAGTGCTTCACGCAAGTGTTTTCGCATGACGAAGTCGTACATGAAAAAAAGTCTATGCTTGAAAAAATGCCGGGTGAATCCCTGTTAAATAAAGCAAAGCAAATGCGCTGCCTGTACGGATTTATGTGGATGTGGCCAGGTAAGAAGACTCTCTTTATGGGATGTGATTATGGCCAAACAAGTGAGTGGCGTTACAAAGATTTTTTGGACTGGCACCTTCTTGATTCATTCGAGCATTCTGGCATTCAATCTTGTGTAAGAGATTTAAATCAGATCTATCAAGAAATTCCTAGTATAGCGCAAAAGGATTATAATAAGGATGGGTTTGAATGGATCAATCATAGCGATAGTAAAAATTGTTCACTAGCATTTCTGCGCAAGGGTCATAAGGCTGAAGATACATTATTAGTGGTTGGTAATTTTTCATCAGAAGTTCTAGATAATTACCGATTAGCTGTACCTTTAAGTGGTCGATGGGAGGAAATCTTTAACTCAGATTCAAAGCAATATGGGGGTTTACATTCTTCAAAATTCGGTTGCGTAATCGCTGACATGCACAATTGCGATGGGCGCGATTATTCAATCCTTTTGTCGCTCCTACCTCACACTATAAGTATTTTTAGATGGCAAAATAGGGCCAAAAAATAGACACATTTAGAGTTTAGACTTTATGAACTCTATTGCTTCAGTAGTATCGTTAAAGGTTCCATCTAGCTGCGCCTGATACGCAGTTTTCAAATAGTTATTAAAGTTTGGTCCCGGCTTCATCCCTAAACTAATTAAGTGACGACCCATAAGTAGTGGTTTAGGTGCATTCGATTGTATGTGCAAAGCTTCTGCCTTTTTTAGTAGCCATTCGCCTTCAGGGAATTCTATTATATTTATTGGAGGGCGACCTAATTGATCGGCGCAAGAAACACGCACTAATCGATCGACTCGTTGTACACTTGCAGCAAGTCTACGAATAGCCGCATCTCCAGCCTTACCTCTGTAGAGAGTTAGGGGACGCATGTGAAGTTCCACTAGTGGTAATACTTCCGACGCGACTACTTTTTGATTCGTCAGCCGATTAAGAAATTTTTTTGCGATTGGTACACCTTCAATTTCATGTCGCGGACTACGTATACGTTGATCTTTATCCCTATTAGTAGTTTTCGGTTTACCAAAGTCGTGGCAGAGTACGGCGAGTCCGACAATTAAGTCTTCCCATGGATCCTCTATGCGTTGCTTGGCAAATGCATCCATACAATGTCCAGTATGTTTCCATACGTCTCCCTCAGGATGCCACTCAGGGTCTTGTTCGCAACCGACCAAAGCTTCGAGCTCTGGGAAATGTTGAAGCCATCCACAGGCATGAATAAATTCAAGACCTAAAGAAATGTCATTTCCTAATAAAATAAGCTTTTTCCACTCCTCCCATAGTCTCTCTTTTGGTAGATCCGATGGGTTTAGGGTCTTGCAAAGTTCGATTGTTGAGGAATCTACGCTAAGTCCGTACCGAGCGATAAGCTGCATACCTCGCAATACTCGTAGAGGATCATCTACAAAAGCTGAAGAGATATGGCGCAGTAGCTTTTTACTTAAGTCACTGCGCCCATTATAGGGGTCGATAATTTCTCCATTTAATGGGTCTAGGCTGATTGAATTGATTGTAAAATCTCGTCTCGTTGCAGCATGTAAAGGTGACATGGATGGATCTCCCTCAACCTTGAAGTCAGTGTGTTTAGGGCCATTTTTTGATTCCCTTCTAGGTATGGAAATATCTATCTGTAGATCCTTTAAAATAAATACTCCAAAAGACTGACCGACTGCATCGATTCGGAATTTTCCTACTAATATTTTTTCAAGATCATTAACGGAAACTCCATACACCTCGATATCAATGTCTTTTGGGCAGACTCCTAATAATCCATCTCGAACACTCCCACCTACAATAAGTATACGCCCTTTAGCTTTTTTTACATCCTTAGCCAGTGCGGTAATAGCATCCCTTTGATCCTTTCTAATATTTTCTAGTATTTTCATAGTAACACTCGAAAAAGTCGAAGAGTTATGTAAAATAGTAAAGGTGTTATCGGTTAATAAACTATACCATTTTGTCGCGAATCGATGGTGCTCCCCAATTGAGTTTATCACGCACAATAGCGAAATGAGAATGATCTGAGTTCTGCATTAAATGAAATTTTTTAGTGTGTACTGTAATGCTTAAGGGAAACGCACTATCACTTTTGAACCGTACGCTTCCGTCTATCAAGATGCGTGGAGATAGATCAGATTGGCTACTCTCGACGGTGAGCTGAGTTGAATTATCAAAGATAACTGAACGATTTCCAAATGTATGTGGGCAGATTGGGGTCATTACTAATGCGCTAACTCGCGGTCCAATAATTGGACCACCTGCAGAAAGATTGTATGCTGTTGACCCAGTTGGTGTCGAAAAAATTAAACCGTCACAGTGGTACTCTGATACATAGTTTTTATTAGCGGAAACACGTAAGCGAACTAGACTACTACCTTGAGTCTCTTTTAGCACTACATCATTGAGAGCATAGACTGATTCACCCATATTATTGGTACAACAAAGTACTGTACGATCAGCGATCGTGTAGTTTCCATTTATTAATTGGGCTATTTTATTAGCAGCTTCTTTTTGTGAAAATGTAGCAAGGAATCCTAGTTTTCCAACATTGACTCCTAGGACAGCAGTATCTGCTTGTAATGCGGCATTTAAGACACCAAGCAGTGTACCATCTCCGCCAATTGCGATGCATAAATCTTGACCGATGAGTGCATCATTAGGCAGCGGGTAATCAGATACGATCTTAGTCTTTACGCCTTCATTTTGGGCTAGTTCAGAGAGGTGTCGTGCAGTGTCTGCAGCACCTGGCTTAGAATCGTTAACCGCAAAAGTTATACTTTTGATGGGTTGCATGATAGATAATTATTGGCAGTTATTTATTAGAGCGCAACGCGTTTACTTAGATCATATGCATGGAAAACCCGACAATTACAGTATAATTAAACAATAATATCTGTTATTTTTAATTAAATTATGCGATAATTTGTACATACAATGAGTAACTTTCCAGATAATAAAACGCTTGGTGATCGTGCGTATGCATTGATTGGAGTACTAATTCCTAGTTGTACTGCAGGACTTCGTCTTGTGGAGCTTGGTCAACAGCGTCCACTCAAGCTCCACGAGCGTTTAGCCTTGGTCTACAATTCGCCATTATGTCTGCACTGTAGTTGCAAGCGAGATAAGTTCAATAAGGAGCGAGCTAAATTAAGAGAAATTGAAATGAAGCGTCGTTCTTAGTTTCCAAGATTCAAAATAAAAGTCGAATACCTGCTCCTATTGTATATCCATGGTACATGGTTTTGCCGTCAGAGCTTAGTTTCTCCCACTTAATTCCTGATACGATTTTTAAATTATGCTCATTTATATAATAGTTATATCCAATATAATAGCTTAGATGCGAATCTCCTCGGCCAGCATTAATTTCTAATTGTTCATCGCGCTTTTCTGCTAATCTAGCATAACGACTGTTTAATCGTATTCCCTCTTTTTGAGAACTTTTTTGATATTGTATACGAGTTACGAATTTATGCTTATTAGGAATAATCCAGTACATCGGCATGATGACGGTGCCACAAAAACTTCCACTTCGATTTGTGTTTGGCTTAGCACCATTATCTCCAAAAGCCACTGTCGTATGTAATTCTGCTGAACCTTTAGCAAGCCGTGTAACAACAGTTGTTGCCCATTGGTTACCTCCAGCTAATCGGGCTTCATTTGTTTGAGCATTTTGATAGTACGTAGACCACCACAGATCGGTCTTATCAAGCCCAGTCTTACTAACTAGGTCAACTTCCCAGGACATGTAGTATGTAAGACTATCAGACCATCCACCAATCCAGTCATTATAAGTGCCAGAAAAGAGAGCTAGATCTATGGTATGTTTTCCTTTTTTTACTTTCGTCCAAGCTGCGAGTGGATTCCCTTTCTTACTGTCAGAGAGCCATAGTTTATTAGAGAAAGCAGAGCGTTCGAGCGTGTTTATGTGTGTTGCTGATCGCTGCCATTCATCTGCCATTCGCCCAGATCGGCGACCATATCCAATAGTTAATGAATCAAATATTTTTAAATTAAATGCCTCGTGTACTTGCAATGAAATATAAGCACTTCGAAATGTTTGATGGCCGAATTGTCGATTTTCGTTTGGATAATTGTGCCGGTCGTTAGTAATCTGACTGACTGCTTTAAATGCTAGGTAATCGCTAAATGTGCCCTGGATGCCTATCCAGAATCGGCGAATCTCTTCAGTAGTATCCTCAAAGTTTCTACCATTTTGATCTGTACCAGAAACATATCCAAGCTGGTGCATGTAGGCTAAATAGGGTTTAAATTTTATTGGATCCGCATTTTCTAAATAATCGAATTGGAGAGTTGAACCATTAAGAGGATTTTCTGATCTTGCGTATTCAATGGGTTCACTAGCGCAGCTGTTTTGTATAGGAATCAGAAAAATACT
>TARA_Y200000002_G_scaffold121391_2_pt1 | contig 10050 bp, 8 predicted proteins | sample TARA_Y200000002 | Tara Oceans TARA_Y200000002 (sample SAMEA2619388) | marine metagenome | biome: marine biome (ENVO:00000447); feature: surface water layer (ENVO:00002042); material: "saline water (ENVO:00002010), including plankton (ENVO:xxxxxxxx)" | depth 5 m | reverse complement strand
TTGTTAAGTTTTGGTGGAGGCAACGGAAATGCTTCAGATACTTTTTCAACGGTTTATGCAGAGGCTTATTTAAATGATACTTTTGGTACACCAGCTTCATCAGTGGGAATATCAGCAGAAATCAATCAAATAAGTGACACCAACGCTCAGATTTCAATCATTAAAGAAGCTGATAAAAATAATATCACTATTAATACTAATGATTTTGGGGATGGTGCTACAGCAGAGGGTCTTGGTTTCAAAACAAATCAAATAAGACTTAACGTAATCGGAGAAGAAATAAGAGTTCAGTCTTTTAGCACTGATTACAATGACTCCTCAGCAGTAGACATAGAAGTTCCTGCAAATAGTATGAAGTCTCTTGTTGGGAATAATCTATCCTTAACTAATCTTCCTCCTGAAGATTTAATTATCTTAATGACAGGAAGTGCTTCAAAAAAAATAGCTGCAGATTATGGAGATATAATTCCCCCCGTTGATACTTCTGAATTAAAATTAGTAATTGATTCAACCAATAATAAAAAAGTAGAGATTCTTGATGCCGATACAAATCATAGTATAGCCACAAGATTAATTCCTGACGATGGTATTATTACCGGTGCAGGAAAATCTTTACGATTCACTGGTGAAGCCGCAGTCACAGATTCATTTTCAATTTCTAATAATACACAGGGCGTTGGTGATAATAGAAACATTTTACAAATGATAGAGCTTCAAGAATCCGATGTTAACGGAATTAATTCTGGAAGTTTTCAAGATATATTTAATGCTACTGCTGCTGAAATTGGTTCAACGGTTAGAAGTGGACAATTATCTGTTCAAGATGCAGAAGCGTCAAGAGACGAAGCAAAATCTCTTGAAGATGAAAGTGCTGGAGTGTCCTTGGATGAAGAAGCTGCTGCACTAATTCAATTCCAACAAGCATTTTCAGCAAACGCAAGAATAATCCAAACAGCGCGGGAGCTTTTTGATTCATTAATGAATGTAGTATCAAGGTAAAGGAACACAAATGACTTATACGAGAATTAGAAATCAAGAATTTTCAATAAAAATCAAACCATTAAACTCCTCACCAAATATTTTGTACACGGATCCAGACAAGTTTTATAACGATGTAGAAAGTTTTTTAAAACAAAAATATCCAAATCAATTCTCGATAAAGTCACAAGAAAAAGTAGGTATTGAATATTTTACAAAAAAACTAATTGAAGGTCTAAATTTCACTTTTGTAAAATATGGAGATGGAGAAATAATTTGTATGATTGGGGGAAAGGGAAAAAACTGTGATGATCACCCCTATTCAAAAAAACTAGCAACATTGTTAGAGCAATCCTTTGTTAAGTTATTAAGAAATTATAATGACGTTTTTCTTGCTGATTGGGTTGATAACCTTGTAAAAACTAGAGAAAGTTATGTGAATACAAATAACTTAAATCCCAAGTTTGCAGATTATGAATGTTTTTTAACACTAGACGAAAATATGAATGATCCAAAATTGTTAAATTTTTATAGACAAATCAAAGTTTCAACCAGAAAAAAAATTTTTGTTGGACCAAAAAAATTAAAAGATGTTTCTGGGATGTTAAATATTGACGAATTTGTTGAAGTTCCATTGATTGACGCTTTTTCACAGTATGACGATGTTCTAAACAAAATTAAAAATTTTGGAGTAAACGATAATAATATTTATATTTTATGTTGCTCAATGATGTCATGTTTAATTTGCAGTGATCTAAAAGAGATAAACAATAATATTACATTATTAGACATTGGTAGTGGGTTTGACCCAATATTTGGAGAAAAAACAAGGCCAAAACAGCCATCAGCAGAGAAATGTTTTGAATATTACAAAGAACTTCTTCCAGAAGATTATAAATTTAAAAAAACAGCTCACGCTATTAATCGTTTAAATAAATCTCTTGCACACTTCTAATTAATATCAAATTAGGCATAATTTTTGCTAGTTTAAATATATGAAAATCAGTAATAAACTTTTTAATGATCAGCAAATTAGGCAGTTTTCTCAGAATATGCAAGATATTCAGAAGTTGCAAAGTAAAATATCTTCTGGAAAAAATATTATTTTTGCATCTGATGATCCTGTTGGTGCAGTTGAATTGTCTGGATTAAATGATGTAACTGGAAGAATAGACCAATTCATAAAAAATGCTAATTTAGCAATGGACAGACTTCAACTAATGGATTCAACACTTGAAGGAGCAAAAGATATTTTTATAAGATGTAATGAGTTAGCCGTTCAAGCAAGTAATGATGTTCTTGGTGTTGGTGATAGAGAAGCCATAGCTTTAGAATTTGATGAATTAAAAAAAGAATTACTTTCTCTATCCAATATGCAGGATTCTGGAGGTAGCTTCATCTATGCAGGATTTAAATCTCAAACCCAACCCTTCGCCATCAATTCCTCAGGTTTAATTGAGTATAAAGGTGACAGGGGTGTGCTAAATCTTAACTTATCTGAATCACGATTAGTTGAATCAACAATTGATGGGGCAACTGTATTTCAGGATATTGTAACAAGTGCAGGCGTAAGCACTGATTTATTTGCAGCAATTGATAATGTGAGTAGATCAATCAGGACAGCAAACTCTGGTGTTGAGGCGGCAAAAGCTGACACAGGTATGGCTAAGGTAACCTTAACAAATCAAAATCCAGGAACCTATTCATTCACCATTACTTCTGGACAAAAATCTGCAGATTTTTCTTTGGATATAACTGGTTCAGATTTGTCTGATGTTGCAACAGCAATTAATGCCGCAGATTTAGATATAACGGCAACATTAGAGGATTCAAATAAAACACTAAAGTTGGTAAGTGACTACGCTTATGATATTGACTGGAGCAATGTTCAAGTTCCAAATATAGATAAATCTCAAGAGACACCAACTTCGTTTTTCACACTACAACCTGTTGATGCTGCTGATAGCAACATTGGAAACCCTCAAAATATTTATGACTTTGACCAGACAATTGCCAGCAGATTAGATGAGTTAGTTGTAATCCAAAATCATTTAGCTAACCAAAGAGCAAAAGTTGGTGCCAGAATGAACTCAGTTGAGCGTCAACAAGATATAATGACAGAAAGAAAAGTTCTTGTAGAAAAAGATGTCAGTGAGCTTGCTGATGCCGATCTATCTGAACTTGTAACAGAACTTCAGTCTCTTATGACTTCACAAGAGGCATCACAAAAAGCATTTGTAAGAATATCACAGTTAAATTTATTTGATATGATTTCCTAAATCAGATCGTCGATAGACACTTCTTTATTTACAAGTTCACCCAACTGCATTAAGTCTTCTTTATTTTCACTTTTTATAGTCCAGCCAGGTGGAGCTCTATCAACAGTTCCTGCCCTAAGAGCAAAAGTAAATGCTTTAAAATTTTTTACAACTTGTTCGGCACTATATTTTTTGTTTTTATCTCCCGTCAATGCATTCCCGAAAAAAATCCCTTTAAGCTTTCTCTTTCCTTTTAGTCCATCAAATTTTAATCGATAATGTACAAAGAAATTGGCTTTATCGTGAGCCTCAAATTTTGGGTTCTTTTGTTCTGACATAAATCTAAGAATATCCTCGGCTGGTACACCCATCTCATCTTCATGAACTGGTTTATAATGTTCTGACAAACCCATGCTATATTGTTTTGCTACCATTGATAAAGATAAGTCTTTAAAAACAAAATCGTAAACCGTTAAACCAACGCAAATCTCGTAGACAAATTCAGGACAAAAAAGTTTTTCACTAGACATTTTATGATTTTATATCGTTTTTTTCTTTAAAATCAATATTTTTCAAACTCGATATGAAACACTATCTTCCATTTTACATATATTTTCATTTTTCTAAACATTTTTCTTATATGTCGTTAATTAATGTAACCATTGTTTTTGGAAAACAAAAAGTTAATGGATTTGAACTGTAAGTTAATGATTAAACAAAGGAGATAATATGCCTTCAGTTTCTAATATTGCCGTTGGTGCTGCTATGGCTGGCGCTGCTGCCTCTAAGGCACGTCACCAGATGAATGAATCAATTGCAAGATTATCCACTGGTATCAGGTCGATGTATGGCGGTGATGCAGCTGGTCAATCAATTGCAAATTCATTGGGAGCAAAAGGGGCAAGTTTCGCCGTTGCTGCAAGAAATGCAGAAGACGGTATTTCTTTTCTTCAAGCTGCAGAATCCCTGCTACTTGAAGTTGCTGCTTTAACAACAAGATTACGTGAATTAGGTATTCAATATGCTAACAAAGATTTATTGACGACTACTGATGAAGCGGCTCTTGATGCGGAAGCTATCGCAATTGGTGATGCCATTGATGGTATCGCTGATAACGTAAAATTTAACGGAACTCAGTTAATTGGTTCAGTTGCAGGTGGTGGTGCCATTACAATTGGTATCAACGATCAAGGTAATACTGCAACCATCGGTACTGCAACAACAATTGCAATTACTAACACTGACAATATTACAGGTGCTAATGGCGTTGACGGTAGTGCTGATACAGCTCTCGGTCAAATCGCTAAGTCACTTGGTAATGTTGCTGCCGGTATGTCCGCACTTAAGGGATACCAAGCAGTTGCAAGTGCTTCATCAGCTAACTTAAAAGCTGCTGCTGCCAGAATTCAAGACACCGATTATGCTCTTGAAACAGCCAACTTAACTAAAGCCGCAATATTAAACCAGTCTGCAATGGCTATGGTAGCTCAAGCGAACCAAGCTCAACAGGCAATATTAACCGTTATACAATAACAAATTGAAAAGGAGATAAATTATGCCTTCAGTTTCTAATATTGCAATTGGCGCTAATATGGCCGCTGCCGCAGCTACTAAAGCTCGACACGGAATGAATGAGTCAATTGCTAGATTATCAACTGGTGTCAGAGCCATGTACGGTGCTGATGCTGCTGGTCACTCAATGGGTAAGTCCATTGCAGCGGTTGGAGCGAGTTATGCGCAAGCTGCTCGTAACATCGAAGACGGTATGTCTTACGCACAAATGGGTGAATCCGTTCTTTTAGAAGTTGCCAACTTAGCGCAAAGACTAAGAGAATTAGCAATCACAGCTGATAACGCTGATATTCTTGATGCGAATCAAGAAGCTGCTTTAAACTCTGAAGCCGCGTTGATCGGTGATACAGTGCAGAACATTGTTGACACAACTGACTTTAACACAGTTGAAGTTGTTGATAGTGCATCTGCAACTCAAAAAGCAGTATCTTTTGGTTCATTGACAGCCAACACTACAAACGTTGGTCCCAATGTGTCAATTACTGCAACCAATACCATTACAGCTGCCGCTGGTTCGGAATCTAATGCAGATACCTTACTTGCAGAGGTAGCAGAAGGTCTTGGAAATATCGCTGCCGATTTGACAGCTCTAAAAGCGTTCCAGGGTGCCGCTTCATCAACAAGTGCTAATATGGCTGCTGCCGGTGCTAGATTAATTGATACAGACTTTGCTCTTGAAACAGCAAGTTTAACTAAAAATGCAATCTTGAACCAAGCTGCATTAGCAATGGCTGCACAAGCAAACCAAGCACAATCATCTATATTGTCTGTTTTACAGTAGTAAAACACTACATATAGTATAAAAACAGGGAGAAAGTTTTTTTTACTTTCTCCTTTTTTTTTGGCACTTAATTTGCACAAATTCTTTCGGAAAATTATATGAATTTAACGGAGAGAATATAAGATGCCGGGAATTAATACAAGTATGGGGACTTCTGCTTCAATGAAGAGTCTTCTAAAAACAGAAAGGGAAATGCTCTCAGCAATGGAGAGAATCTCTTCTGGTAAAAGGATAAATAATGCAGGTGATGATGCTGCTGGGGCAGCAATTAGTGACAGAATGACTGCAACAATCAGAGCACTCGATATGTCAATTAGAAACGCTGCTGATGTTTTATCAATGGCGCAAGTTGCCGAAGGTGCATTAGATGAACACTCTCAAGCTCTCCAGAGAATTCGTGAATTGTCAATTCAAGCCGCCACCGACATCTTAAACTCAGAACAAAGAATTTATTTACAAACAGAAGCAAATCAACTCTTAGACGAGATGGACAGAGTTGCCAGAGATACAACATTCAACGAAATAGCTGTATTAGACGGAACATTTGCTGACAGACGTTTTCAAATTGGTTCTCACGAAAGAGAAAAAGCCGTTATTTCTGTTGCTAACTTAAGAACGGAAAACTTAGGGGCTTATCAAAGTGAGACAGACGTTTTGGATGCAGGTACGCCAAACAGTCTTGCAGCAGAAGGTACAACAGGTGCTACAGCTGCCGGTATTAATAGTTTGATTGACGCTGATGATGATTTAACCATTACTGGTCTCGTAGGAACAGCAACTATTGATATTGCTGATAACAATACAGCAAAAGAGGTCGCAAATTTAGTTAATGCTTCATTTGATAGCACAGGTGTAAGTGCAACAGCTACTACTACAGTAAAGATTGAAATGTTAAGTACTGATGCGTCAGGAAGTCATGTTGTGGGATTTAATCTTTATGGTAAAAATGCAACAGCACAGGCTATTTCGGCTACTGTTACGTTGGGAACAACAGCTGCAACCTCTGATTTAACAAATCTTAGAGATGCTATTAACTCATATTCTTCAAATACCGGAATTCGTGCAACTTTAAATGCGAACAAAAATAATATTATAATCGTACAAGATGAAGGTGAAGACGTTGTAATTGAAAATTTAGATTTTTCAAGTGTAGCTGACAGTGTAAATACAAGAATGCTAACAACTAGTATGAATATGGACCAAGATGTTTCAGGAACTCAACGACAAGTTTTAGACACAGATCATGATTCAGGTAATAGTGATTCAATTAGATACGCAGGACAAATAAAGTTTCACTCATCGCAGACATTCACAATAGTTGGAAATACTGGCGGAGGTCTTTATGAGGCTAGTCCAGGTACAGCAAGTTTAAATAAAGTTTCTACGATTGATATTAGAACCGTAACTGGAGCTGTTGATGCTTTAAAAGTTATTGATAGAGCTTTAGACAGAATTCATATGGAACGTGCCAAGTTTGGGGCAATTATGAGTAGAATGAATGTTGTAATTGACAATTTAACAAACGTTTCACAGAATCAAAGAGCGTCAAGAGCAAGAATTGTTGATGCTGATTTTGCTCAAGAATCAGCAAGACTGAGCAAATCTCAGATCTTACAACAATCAGCCATGAATATGGTTGCACAAGCTTCTAGAACAATGCAAAACGTGTTAGTCTTATTTCAGTAATAAATGAAGTTAAGTTCTAGTCGTTTATATTTTAAGAGGTAAAGATGGCTAAAACCGAAATTTTATCGAAAATTGGCGTTGGGTCTGGTTTAGATACCTCGGCCTTAATCGAAGCTTTAGTCGAAGCGGACACAGTTGCTCAAAAAGAGAACTTAGACAAACTTGAGGAAAATGCAAAAAGTAAGATTTCTGCATTTTCAGTTTTAAAAAGTAATCTTAAAGATTTTAAGGACATCGTAAGTCAAATACAATCACAACAACAATATGGATTTGTTGGTCAAACCTCAGATGCTACAGTAGCAACACTAACAGCCTCTGGCTCTAAGGCGGGTTCAACTATTAACTCAAGCTTGACTGTAACGACTCTTGCGACCAGTCATAGTCTTACAGGACCATCATATAATTCACCAACAGCTACTGTTGGAGCCAGAACACTCACCATTAATTTTGGAACTTGGTCAGCTGATCCAACGAGTGGAGGCGGACAAAGCTTTACGTCTAATGGACAAGATCAAATACAAATTACTACTAGTTCGTCGAGCACTTTAGTAGATTTAAGAGATGCCATAAATAGTGCTGCAACTGATTCAGATAATGATGGAGAAAAAGATGTTAATGCGTCAATAATTTTTGATGGTACTAACTATATGTTAATGCTCAAAAGTGAATCTGGAGCTAGTAACGAGATGAAGATTTCAGATAATCACGCCTCCCCTACTTATGCATATGATGCAACAGATGGAGCACAATTAACTCAAAGAGTAGCTGGAATTGATGCAGCGTTCACTGTTGATGGAATTTCAATGACACGATCATCAAATTCTTTTGATGATCTTTTTGATGGATTTACGTTAGATTTGAAGAAAACTAGCTCAAGTGCAATTAGGATTTCTAGTGAGGTTGATCTAGATTCAGTTAAGACTTTGGTTGAGGGGTATGTTGGAACCTATAATGAAGTCATGCAAAGCCTAACGGCAATGGGGCAAAACGATATGGTTGATGATGAAAATGATGGAGCCCTTATTGGAGATAGCACTTTAAGAGAGGTAAAGGCTGAATTAAGAGAAATGTCATCAACAGCTATTGGAGGTTATGAAGGTGGTCCTTATTATTTGTCATTCCTTGGAGTTTCTACTCAAAGAGATGGTAGTCTAAACTTTGATCCCAAAAAACTAGAATCTCAATTTAAAGCAAAACCAGAGACTGTAAGAGCATTTTTTACTAATAATTATGCTACAAGTAATTCTAATATAACAATTAAAGCTTTTGATTTTGTTAATACAAAACCAGGTAGCTATGCATTCACTACCGATGGAAGTACTCATTCAATAGGGGGAGTATCTGCCACAAAGAGTGGAGATGTTTACAGTGTTGCATCTGGAAATCCTCAAGGACTCTCGATTGAAGTAACTAATGGTAGTGGTGTTACTTCAGGGACCATATATTATGGAAAAAGTTTTTTAAATCTTTTGACGGATAAATTAGATAACTATCTCAAATTCAATAGTATTATAGATACTAGGATGAATAACCTTAATGATACAATAAGAACAGTATCAGATAAAAGAATTGCTTTGGAAAGTAGAATTGAAAAGTTAACTCAAAGATATGCTACTCAATATTCGGCTATGGAATCAACTGTTGCTCAGTTTCAAGAAACAGGGAATATGTTAACCTCAATGCTTGAAAGTAAAGATTAAGCTATAAAATCTTCTCTATTATTTTTTCCCTAATATTTTTAAGATAATTTGTTGGCAGAACAGCTCTATCTCTATCAAAATCCTTAAGTGGATCATCAGGTGTGTAAGAAGAATGAATACCTTTTTCTGTTTTATCTCTTGCAAAATGTTCCAAATATGAAGTCTGAGTCTGTAAAAAGGGGACCCCCAAAGAGGCTGGCCAATGATAATCAAATCCATACAATGTTTCATAAACTGGATTTTTGTTAATAAAATCAATCATTTTTTTAACCATATCGCGATCGAAACACTGACTGACTCCTGGACAAGTTTTTCTAACAGATAAGACGTTATTTTCAAAAATTATGTTTTTTGGGTTTTGGTGAAAAATACTGTTATAAAGACCTATGGGTAATTTTTTTTCAAATTTTTCTGAAGATGTTGAATAAAGATTTCTCAGAACTTTTAAAAAATCAGGGTCGTGAATTGTGTCATTATCAGTCATATAAAATAAATCATAATTCTCATAAATATATATAAAATCTCTGAAGGATCTTGCTCTTGACCTTTCTATCCCCCCTGAAGATCTAAACCTTAATACATCTCGTGAATATTGTTTTAAAAAATCTTCTCCATAACTTGTGGATGCATCATCATATATAACTAATTTTGAATTCTTATCATTAGCTACAATTTTTTCTAAGTTTTCAAGACATAACTTAGTTATATTTTTTCTATTAAAAGTTGAGATGGCAATAAATATTTTTAACATATTAAATTTTTTTTTTTGGGGTCGTTAATAATATAGATAACAAAAAAAAGGATAGCGTAATGGAAAACACTGAACAAAAAGTTATTACTGATAAGCAAAAAAAAGCTGTATTAGTTATAAAACAGCTTCTTAATGAGATGCATAAAGATATACAAGAACTCATAGATTTTGAGAGCTTAAAAGAGTCATCTGAAAAAATTGAAGCTAAGGCCATAAGAATATCAAAAATTGCAATAGCCCTTCAAAAAAGTCTTGATCTTAAAAATGGTGGCACAGTTGCCACAAATCTTGACCATTTGTACAAGCATATTAGGTTTGCTGTGA
>TARA_Y200000002_G_scaffold370770_1_pt1 | contig 10071 bp, 20 predicted proteins | sample TARA_Y200000002 | Tara Oceans TARA_Y200000002 (sample SAMEA2619388) | marine metagenome | biome: marine biome (ENVO:00000447); feature: surface water layer (ENVO:00002042); material: "saline water (ENVO:00002010), including plankton (ENVO:xxxxxxxx)" | depth 5 m | reverse complement strand
CCTTTTAACAGTGACTCTTTGGTAACATTTAATAATTTTTTCTTTTCTAGGGTAATTTCACCTACAGCAAAAGAACGAGCATGATCTCCATAATACCCCTCTAGTTCGGCACCACAATCAATCCCAACTATTTGTCCTTGTTTTAAAATATTTTTCCCTGGAATACCGTGTACGACTGCATCTTCTATTGATACACATAATGTTGAAGGGAAACCCATATATCCTTTAAAAGCAGGTCTAGCTCCTTTTGAGATGATGTATTCTTCGGCCATCTTATCTAAATCTGATACACAAGCACCGTCAACCACATAATCTTCAAGCATTATCAAAGTATCTGCGACAATTTGGCAACTTTTGGAAATCTTTTCTATCTCTCGATTTGATCTAGTATGCACCACTACATACGCCTCCGTCCTCTAATCTTACCTTTGGTAAGAAAACCATCATAATGTCTCATCATCAAATGAGATTCTATTTGCTGCAATGTATCAAGAGCAACACCAACTATAATCAATAAACTAGTGCCACCAAAAAAGGAAGCGAGGTCATAATTAATACCCATTAATTCCATTAATATATATGGAAATATTGCTACAAATGCTAACGCAATAGAGCCTGGCAGTGTAACTCTAGTCAAAATATTATCTATATACTCTGCAGTTTTTTTACCTGGTCTCACTCCCGGGATAAATCCCCCCTGCTGTTTCATAGTTGAAGAAACTTGAACTGGATCAAAAGCTATAGCAGTGTAAAAGTAAGTAAAGAAAATTATCATCAACCCAAATATTATCCAATAAAATGGATGATCGAATGAGAACCATCTCATCATAGATGCAGAAAAATCACTATCACCAAGAAATGTTGAAAGAGTACTTGGTATAAACATAATTGACTGAGCAAAGATGATAGGCATTACTCCCGCAGTATTTACCCTCATTGGGATATGTGTATTTTGTCCACCATAGATTTTTCTACCCACAACTCGCTTTGCGTATTGAACAGGAATCTTTCTAGTTCCTTGTGTTAATAGAACGACAAAACAAATTATCAAGAACATGATACCCATTAGTATAAATTCAGATAACCAGCCACGTGCTCCTGATTGCACCATTGTAATCTCACTGAGGATAACATTTGGGAAAGCAGATACTATGCCAACCATAATTATCAAAGATATTCCATTGCCAATACCTCTTTCAGTAATGCGTTCGCCCAACCACATCAAAAATAAAGTTCCTGTAACCATGCTAATGATTCCAGTAAATGTAAACATAAGACCCGGGTTGATAACGACCTGCTGGCCATTAGATGATAAACTGGGGAGGAATACAGCAACCACACCATAAGATTGCATGGATGCTAAAAGGACAGTTCCATATCTAGTGATCTGAGTAATTTTTTTTCTTCCTGCTTCACCTTCTTTTTGTAGTCTTTGGAAATAAGGTATTACAGACCCCATTAACTGAATTATAATTGAAGATGAAATGTATGGCATAATTCCTAGAGAAAACAGAGAGGCTTGAGAAAATGCGCCACCTACAAATGTATTAAATAAACCAAATAAACCAGTTTTCAGATTATCAAAAGCAAGAGCAAGGACTTCACCGTCAACACCTGGTATAGGTATATGGGCACCAATACGAACTACTATGAGTACACTCAATGTGAATATAATTCTTGAACGTAGCTCAGGTATTATAAAAATACTTTTTATTTTTTCTATCACTGTTCTGAAGCAGTTCCACCTGCTTTTTCAATTTTTTGTTTTGCTGTTTCACTAAATACAGTAGCTGTTACATTAATTTTCGACTTCAATTCTCCATTACCCAATATCTTTACAGGCTTTAAAGCAGATCGTATTAAACCGTTGTCTTTTAAAATTTGGGCATCAACATCAGGAAGATTTAGTGCCTCTATTCTATCAAGATTAACAATTTGGAATTCTTTTTTAAAAATATTAGTAAAACCTCTCATTGGCAATCTACGAGCTATAGACATTTGCCCACCTTCAAACCAAGACCTACGTTTAAAGCCTGACCTTTGGCCAGCTCCTTTATCGCCCCTGCCAGCAGACTTACCTAATCCAGAACCATGTCCTCTACCAACTCTCTTACGATTTTTAGTAGATCTTTTTACTGGTTTTAAAGAATCAAGTCTCATAATTCCTCTACTTTAATCAAATAAGGTATAACATTTATCATTCCTCTAATTTGAGGAGAATCAGAATGTTCAACAACTTGTTGCATTTTTCTAAAACCTAAAGCTTTGAGCGTAGCTTTTGCTTTTGATTTATAACCAATTCCACTTTTTACTTGAGTAATACGAAGTATTTTTTTTGATTTTTTCATTAATTAAAAACCTCTCCAATGGTAAGCCCTCGCTTATTAGCAATAGTAACAGCATCCTTTAATGATAACAACCCTTGCATAGTAGCATGGACCAGATTCATAGCATTTTTTGATCCTTGCCTCTTTGTTAGGATATTATTTATTCCAACTTGCTCCATAACTGCTCTGACCGCTGCACCTGAAATAATACCAGTACCAGGTGCTGCAGGTTTTAAAAATATTTTACTCGCGCCATGTTTACCAATTATAGTATGAGGAATCGTACCATTTATTATGTTAATTCGAACTATGTTTCTTTTTGCTATTTCTTTACCTTTCTGTATTGAGGAAATAACTTCATTAGCTTTTCCAAGACCAACTCCGACATGCCCATTCCCATCACCCACAACAACTAGTGCTGAAAATCGAAATCTCTTACCTCTAGATGTAACTTTAGCGGTTCTGTTGATTTTTATAACAACTTCTTCTTTTAAATCAAGTTCTGCAGGATTAATTATACCCAAAACATTTACTCCTATAATTCTAAACCGTTTTTACGAGCTGCCTCTGCAAAAGCCTTGACCCTTCCATGATAAGGAGAACCGTTACGGTCTAAAACAACTGATTCTATTTTTTCACTTTTTGCTTTTTCTGCTATAGCTTTTCCGACAACTTCACTCATTTCTGTTTTATTCTTTACTTTTTTTATTTTTGCTTGCAAATCCTTGTCTCTCGAGGAAGCTGAAACCAATGTGAGCCCTTTAAAATCATCAATAACCTGAGCCTCAAAATGCTTAAGACTACGATAAACAACTAACCTTGGACGAGAGGGATGCAACCGAGATGTACGCTTACTTCTGTTACGTCTTCTTTCTTCACTTCGCATTAATGAACGATGATTTGCCATAATTATTTCGTACCTACAGTTTTACCTTGTTTTGAACGCACATATTCACCTTTGTAACGAATTCCTTTACCTTTATATGGCTCTGGAGGCCTGAAAGACCTTATTTTAGCAGCTACTGCTCCAACTAATTGTTTGTCAATTCCTTCAACTCTAATTTCCGTTCTATTGGCAGCAACTACAGATATTCCATTGGGCATGTCAAAATAAATATCATGTGAAAACCCTAGCTGCAAATGCAATCTACTGCCTTGAACTTGAGCCTGATATCCAACACCTATAATTTCTAATTCTTTTGAGAACCCTTCAGAAACACCAATGACCATATTATTGATCATCTGCCTAGTTGTACCATGCAAAGATTTCTGCTCTCTATTGTCAAGCTTTCTATTAACAGTGACCATGCCTTCAGATTCAGTAATCACCATATTCTTATTTGCATTGAATTCTAGAGAACCTTTTTTACCTTCAACTTTAACAAGACCACCTTCGGATGAGAAGCTTACCCCTTCTGGTATTACCACAGGACTTTGACCTATTCTAGACATTATATTTAAAAAACCTCACAAATTATTTCACCACCTACACCAAGCTGTTTGGCCTTTTTATTAGACAAAACACCTTTTGAGGTAGAAAGAATCGAAATGCCCAAACCATCAAGAACACGCGGAGCTTCACCAGATGCAACATAGACACGAAGACCTGGCTTACTTACTCGCTTGATATTTTCGATAACTGGTTTACCATTATAATCATATTTTAAAAATACTCGAATGGTCTCTTTATTCCCATCACTGGTAATAAAAAGAAAGTCCTTAATGTATTTTTCTTCCTTCAAAACTAAAGCAATTCGCTTTTTAAGAGTACTACTAGGAACATCTATCCAGCGCTTATTTGCAGCTAGTCCATTTCTTATTCGAGTTAAAAAATCTGAGATTGGATCTGACATTGACATAATACTTACCCTTACCAACTAGCTTTTGTTATTCCAGGAATTTCACCTTTCAGAGCCATTTCTCTAAAAGCCATCCTCGATAAATTAAACCGTCTAAGAACACCCCTAGGTCTACCAGTTTTAAAACACCTAGTTCTAATTCTAGTATGGCTAGATGTTTTAGGCAATCTGTCTAATTTCTCAACAGCAGCCTTTTTATCTTCAAATTTAGACTTTGGACTTTTAATTATAGCTTTCAATTCTTTCCTTAGAGAGGCATACTTTTGAACATTTTTAATTATCTTATACTCACGTGCTATTTTTGATTTCTTTGCCATTAAGCCGCCTCTTCAATATCTTGTTTTACTGGTTTTTCCCTCAATGGGAGACCTATCATTTTAAGTAGTTGATATGCTTCATCATCTGTTTTTGATGAAGTCGTGATGGTTATATTCATGCCACGGATTGATTGAATCTTATCATAATCGATTTCAGTAAAAATAATTTGTTCTCTTATGCCAAAATTATAATTACCTCTTCCATCAAAAGACTTAAATGACAAACCTCTAAAGTCTCTAGTTCTTGGAAGAGCAACCGCTATCAATCTTTCTAAAAATTCATACATGCGATTAGACCTTAAGGTAACTTTACAACCAACTGGCCATCCTTTTCTAATTTTAAAATTTGAAATATCTTTTTTAGCTTTTGTAGTTATTGGCTTCTGACCGGAGATTAATGTTAATTCATCAATAGCACTCTCCAGTCCTTTTGAATTATTCTTAGCATCGCCTATGCCTATATTAAGAGAGATACTATTTATCTTCGGCACCTCCATAACATTAGAATAATTAAAAGATTTTTTAAGACCTGACACAATCTTCTCATCATACAATTTCCTTAAATTTGGAACATAATGAGATTTCGACTTATTACTTTTAACTGAAGATTTTTTTATTTCTTTCTTATCAGCCATGATTACGACTCAATCTCTTCATTAGTCTTCTTGGATACTCTGATTTTAGAGCCATCTTCTAGTACTTTATAACCTATTCTTGTAGGCTTACCATTGTTTATTATCATAACATTTGAAATATGAATTGGGGCCTCTCTTTCAACAAATCCACCAGACGGATTTTCTTGAGTAGGCCGCGAAGCACGCTTTCGAAAATTCACTCCTTCAATAATAACCCTGCTTTGACCTGGGAATACATTTAAAATCTTCCCTTCCTGGCCTTTGTGATTTCCACTGATAACTTTTACTAACATCCCTTGTTTGACATGCATTTTAGAGTACCTCCGGTGCCATAGATACGATTCTCATAAATCCACTTTCACGTAATTCACGAGCGACAGGGCCAAATATTCTTGTACCTCTTGGCTCACCAGCGCTGTTTAAAAGAACTGCTGCATTCTCATCAAATCGTATCCTACTGCCATCTTTGCGCCCTACCTCTTTTTTAGTACGGACAACAACAGCACGATGCACTTCACCTTTTTTTACCATACCGCCGGGTAATGCTTTTTTGATGGTAATAACAATTTGATCGCCAACACTAGCATATTTTCGTCTTGAACCTCCGAGAACTTTGAAACATAATATTTCTTTAGCACCAGTGTTATCAGCTACCTTAAGTCTTGTTTCTTGTTGAATCACTTACCTTACCCCAACTTTACTGATTTACGGATGACTTGACTTACTTGCCAACGTTTGCGCTTACTAATTGGCCTGATAGATGATATTTTTACTATATCACCATCATTAGGCTCAATCGATTCAGTATGAGCTAGATAATTCTTGTATCGTTTAATCCTTTTGTGATACACAGGGTGTGCTATCTCTCTAAAAACTCTAACGTTAACAGTTTTATCCATCTTGGTACTAATCACTTCACCAACTAGCGATTGTCTTTTTCTTTTGATACTCACTTTTCTATACCTTTATGCTTCCTGATTTCAAGTTTCATTTCGTTTAATACTGTTTTAATCTGAGCAATTTCTTTTTTTGTTTTTGATATCATTGTACCATCTTCAAGCTGTTGAAGTGCTTGTTGGAATCGAAGATTTTGTAAAGCCTCAAGATTTTCAGATAGCTTGCTTTTAAGTTCTAGTTTATTTAATTCATTTAACTGGACAGTTTTCATCAGAAGGTCCTTCTTTCAACAACTTTGGTCTTGATTGGCAATTTATGTCCAGCATCCCTGAACGCCTTATCTGCTTCCTCTTTACTAACACCATCAATTTCAAACAAAATTCTTCCAGGTTTGATAACCGCAACCCAATGATCGAGAGCACCCTTACCTTTACCCATTCTTGTTTCAGCAGGACGAGCAGTCACTGGTTTATCGGGAAATATTCTAATCCACATTTTTCCAATTTTTCTTACGACCCTAGAGATAACTATCCTAGAAGCTTCAATTTGTCGAGCAGTTACCCAGCCAGGCTCAATAGCCTTTAGGCCATATGTTCCAAAGGAGACATGATTACCTTTCATTGCCATTCCTCTCCTGTTGCCTCTGTGTACTCTTCTAAACTTAACTTTTTTAGGTTCTAACATTAAATTCCCTACAATTACTTTGAAAATTGCCCATTACATATCCAAACCTTAATTCCAATAACGCCATATTGGGTTTGAGCTTCGGTCAGAGCATAGTCAATATCTGCTCGCAGAGTATGAAGTGGCACGCTACCATCAGAAAATTTTTCACTTCTAGCTATTTCGACGCCACCAAGTCTTCCAGCAACATTAATACGGATGCCTTCAGCACCCATTCTCATTGTTGACTGAATAGTCTTATTAACGACTCTTCTATATGATATTTTCTTTTTCAATTGATGAGCTATATTTGCACCAACTAAAGCGGCATCAAGCTCAGGTCTTTTAACTTCAGAAATATTGATTTGGGCATCTTTCTTACCAGTTAATTGACGTAATTCTTTCTTCAACCTGTTTACTTCTTCACCACCCCTACCAATAACGATACCCGGACGTGCGGTAAATATAGTCACAGTTACTTTTTTTGAAGACCTAGCTATCTCAACTTTGGAAATTCCAGCATTTGGCAGGCGATGTCCAATATATTTTCTAATTTTTACATCTTCCTCTAAATCTAGAGAGAAATTGTTTTTACGCGCAAACCAGTTTGAATTCCATTTTTTGCTTACGCTTAATCGATAACCTACCGGATGTGTTTTTTGACCCAAAATTCCCTCTCTTAATTATCGTCAGATACTACAATTGTTAAATGGCTAGTAGGTCTGCGCAATCTCGACGCCCTACCCATTGAGGCAGCACGAAACCGTTTCATAACTGGACCACCATCAACATAAGCTTTTTTTATGCCAAGACTTTCCGGGTCAAATTTTTCATCATCATTTTTTTGCATCAAATTTGAAACTGCTGAGCGCAAAGTTTTTTCAATGACCTTTGCTGCTTTTTCTGATGAAAAGTGCAAGTGATTAATTGCAGCCCCCACAGTTAACCCCCTAATACTATCTAATGTTTTTCTTATTTTAAAAGGAGATTGATGGATGTATCTAGATATGGCCTTAGCTTCCATTTTAATTCTTCCTATCTCCGGAATGCATCCTGAATGTGCGGGTTGGTGAAAACTCCCCAAGTTTATGTCCAACCATGTTTTCATTAATGAAAACTGGAATGAATTTATTTCCATTATGAACAGCAAGCGTATGACCAATAAGATCTGGAGTAATCATGGATCTTCGTGACCAAGTTTTTAACACTTTTTTCTTGCCTGATTCATTCATCTGCGCAACTTTTTTTAAAAGTCGCTCATCAACAAATGGACCTTTTTTTAATGAACGAGCCATTACTTACCCCTTCTTTTGATAATCATAGCATTCGACTTTTTATTTTTTTTCCTGGTTTTATATCCCTTAGTTGGCTTTCCCCAAGGAGTAGTAGGATGCCTACCACCAGATGATTTTCCTTCTCCACCACCCATAGGGTGATCAACGGGGTTCATTGCAACGCCTCTTACCTTCGGTCTCCGCCCCAACCATCGAGTGCGACCTGCTTTTCCAGAGACTATTTGCTCGTGAATCCTATTTCCAACTTGGCCGATAGTAGCCATACAAACATCTCTAACCATACGAACTTCACCAGAAGGCAATTTTAATGTACACATCTCCCCATCATGAGCCATAACTTGAGCAGAAACACCTGCTGAACGGACCATCTGCCCACCTTTACCGGGTTCAAGTTCTATATTATGAACAAACAAACCAGCAGGTATATTTTTCAGGAATAAACTGTTACCAACCTTTAACGGTGAGTTCTTACTAGACACAATTTCATCATCGACCTTAAGACCAACAGGGCTTAGAATATAGCGTTTTTCACCATCTCTATATTGTATCAATGAGATATTAGCAGAACGATTAGGGTCATATTCTACGGTCATTACTTTGCCTGGAATTTCAAATTTATCTCGCTTGAAATCAATAATCCGATACCTACGTTTATGCCCACCACCTCTTCGTCTGATTGTAATTCTTCCAGTGTTATTTCTTCCGCCACTCTTTTTTAACGCCCTAGTTAGGCTTTTCTCTGGAGTTCGCGTAGTGAGCTCAGAAAAATCGGACCTTGATGCAAATCGAGAACCAGGTGTAACTGATTTTAATTGTTTGATACCCATAATTAGCTAGATACATCTCCACGCATTATGTCAATTGAAGAATCCGATTCTAAGGTAATTATAGCCTTCTTAAAATCTGAACGCTTACCCGCTGTTCGAATAGTGCGACCACCACTGCGAACTGTCATTTGCTTATTCTTACCTATTTGCCTAATAGTTGCAACCTTGGTTACTTTAACATCAAATTTTGATTCAATTGCTTTTTTAATTTCGGTTTTATTGGCACTTATGTTAACCAGAAAGGCATATTTATTTTCCCTCTCTTCCATTATAGCCATTTTTTCCGTCAATATAGGTTTAATGATTAATTCTGTATACATATCAATTACCCTTTTAATAAACCTACAACGACTTCAATACTGTCACGGGTTATAACCAATACATCACAATCAATTAAATCATAAGTACTAGCTTTGCTCGCATCAACTAGATGGACATTCCTTAAATTTCTGACAGCTAAATCTAAATTACGATTTCCTGAATCACTCATGAGAATTGTTACTTTTTTTATATCCAACTTTAATTCTTTTAAAACAGATATAAGTTCTGATGTTTTATGTGTTTCCAACTTGAACTCATCAATTATCAATATATTACCGTTCTCTACCTTATTTGAAAGGACAGATTTTCGGGCAAGCTTACTTAATTTTTTTGGGAGTTTATGTTGGTAAGCATGTGGTTCTGGACCGAACACTGTTCCTCCACCTCTCCAAAGAGGTGACCTAATGGTTCCAGCCCTAGCAGAACCACTACCTTTTTGCTTCCTTGGCTTCTTACCGCCTCCTTTAACCAGCGCTCTATTTTTAGTTGAATGCGTACCTTGGCGCATATTAGTCATTTCAGACAACAGAGCTTGACGGACAACTGCTTCATTGGGACTGATGCCAAACACTTCTTTATCTACAGTAAGATCGCCTACTTTTTTTCCTTTTATATCTATAACATCGAATTTCATAATATTATTTACTAACGGTGACAATGCCATTTTTAGCACCTGGAACAGCACCTTTTAAGAATAATTTATTTTCATCTTTATTTATCTTAACTACAACCAGATTTTCAACAGTAACCTTTGAATTCCCATGTCTTCCAGCCATTCTCATACCAGGAAATACGCGAGAAGGATCTGAAGCTTGACCAATTGAACCTGGAGCTCTCTCTGTATGACCCGTACCGTGAGTTTTCTTTTGCCTAGAAAAGTTATGTCTTTTAATCACACCTGTAAAACCCTTTCCTTTTGATAGACCAGAA
>TARA_Y200000002_G_scaffold3693_1_pt1 | contig 10072 bp, 8 predicted proteins | sample TARA_Y200000002 | Tara Oceans TARA_Y200000002 (sample SAMEA2619388) | marine metagenome | biome: marine biome (ENVO:00000447); feature: surface water layer (ENVO:00002042); material: "saline water (ENVO:00002010), including plankton (ENVO:xxxxxxxx)" | depth 5 m | reverse complement strand
TGGTTCCCTGTCGAGATTGAACATGATGTCATGTTTTTCATGGCACCCCTTAATCTCATCGGAGATATTCAATGCAAGCATAAGATTTCAGTGGTTGGCTTGAATCTGCGTTGGTGAATTGATTTTTGATACAAGGCGCTTGCCAAAATAGAAGGCGACATACATCCAAACAGCAACCTCGGCAATCACGACGGCATAATACCAGTTCCCAAGAGAGTCAATCATAGCAAAAACATCAAACGGGACTCCATGAAATCCCATATAGAGTGCTTGAGCAAACAAGTTGGCTGCTGACCAACTTAGGACCATCCAAAAGAATAATTTGACTGAAAGTTGCTCTTTCATGTAATTAAATCAACGTCTATGTTCTTTAAATTATCTCGTTTTTGCGTATATTCTGCACTATTTCGGGAAATTGGCTTCTTTACCGGTTACTCTTCCTCGGATCGAAGTGGTAAACGCGTAGCAGCCTGGGGGTCTAAATCGGTAAGCGCGTCATGGATTGCCAATATGTACTCATCCGCTACTGCAGCTTCGCCACCTTCTCGGTCAAGGTACGTCTTCCAGGTTTGTGCCTCCTTGTCTTGCCCCAAGAACAAATGAATTCGGTGAAGAGCGACATAAGCCATAGGATTGAGGTGCTCTTCATCCGCATCCCATCCTTTTTCGAAGCACTCAATCGCTCCATTCTGGCCAGTTAATCGGCCTTGTAGCAGTGCGACCATACCGGCCTGTGACCAAGCGCGAGGGAGTTTACCAATGAGTAGCCCACGGAAGATGAGCCATGTTTCACCGCCTCCCAAGACGACGATTGTCAGAAAACCTGCCCACTGCTCAACCTTGGACAATTCGTCCCATGTCTGAACCATCAGACCGACAACTCCAACGCAGAACATCATCCCAGCGTATGGAGCGACCAGTACATCACGTTGCGTTTGGGCCAACTGGTAAACTCCAGCAACCAACCCGAAACCTCCAAGACCTGAAAGCATAACAAAATGGGCAAACACTGTCATCGGTTTTGGTGCAGCTTGCCCGATAAGGACCAAGGTTGCAAGGAGAATAACCAGCCACCCAAATCGGGCGCTAGGCCTCGGAAACGGTTGTGTTCGACTGTTGTAAACGAGAGCAATTCCAATAAAAAATTCAAACGCAATCAGTGCCCAACGCAAGCTTGCTTCGTCACTGAATGGAATCCCCATGATAGCCCCTCATCTCGATGTTGCTTTCTGCTCGTTCATGCCTTATGATAAGATGTTCCTTTGTTTATCTGAATCGCTCTGTACAATTGTTCGAGAAAGAGAACGGCGGCGAGTTCGTGCGGGAATGTCATCTCAGAAAGCGAGATTCGTGGATGATGTTGGCCTCGATTTTGCCACCCTTCTGCTGGGCCGACTGCAAAATGTGTATCAGCAGATAAAAGCGTCAGTGATTGTATTTTCTTCGCAAATTCGGTCGAAGTAAAGGTTGAACCCTGCTCATCGAGAAGGAACAATTGTCCCTTTATCGACTCGAGTTTTGAGAGATATTTCTCCAAGTCCTCCGTGTGAACGTGGATCGTTAAACCTGTGCTCTGCAATCGCGCTTCGTAGACATCTGCTAACGATTTGATTGCAGCGTCTTTCAAACGCCCATGCAAATGAAGATGTAGCCGCCCCATACCCCGCCGAAGATGCTGGTGTTTTTCATCTTCATGCGAAAGATGAAAACATAGGGGCGTGAAGAGCCTGTATGGGTTGGTGGCCGTTTGGGAAGAAATCATCACCGAGGCAACGGATTGATGATCCTTTGCGGAAGGATACGCGCCAATGGTTGTCAGAACTTCGAGACGTATGCGAAATGAACTTCGATAATCCAGAAGGTGCTCGAAGAGAGATTCGGCAAATGCAAGTCAATTGGCATCAAGCATTTGCCGAAGGAATTCTTCCTGAATACAACCGAGAAGGTTTGGAGAGTCGTGCCTACCGCCTCCTTGCATGTGCTGATGATGAATGGATGGGATGGCTCGACAACGATGAATTCTGGAAACCGGGTTGGCGTCCTGACCAAGACGCTAACGAGGATTGAAGAAGGACGCACAGTTCCACTCGACCATGAGCCAAGCAACCCTGCACGTACTGCAGACATGTCCATTCTCGTGGAAGGTTCGCGGACTAATCGATCATCTCGGACTCGATGTTGATGAAGTACAGGTCAATGCGATGCGAACAAAAAGGGACCTTGCGTTTACAAATGGCTGGAACAAAGTTCCAGTTTTTACTGATGACGGTGGCGAAGTTATCGTAGACTCTACACCAATTATGATTCACATCGATAAGAAGTACAACAACGGAACTCTTTCACAGAACAGTGGGCATGAACGATATGATTCTATGCTCGCTCACGTCGATGAAGCTTGGAAGCGTGCTACTATTCCAATTCTCTACGGATCGTTGGGCGCAGCATTAAGTACGACTCGCCGTGTTTCCAAAATGGAAAAATTTGGATTTATTTCTCGCAGGCTCTATGCCTGGGCAGGATTTCCAATAATGTGGGGAATCATCGCACGAAAGCGTGTAAAGAAAGACGGACGCACACCAAAGAAACTCTGGCACGATCTACTGACAGATTACACATCCTCCTTTGAAGGACACACGTTCTTTGGAGGTGAGAAGCCGAATCTTGTTGATTTCGCTGCCTTTGGTTACATGCGATCCATTTCTCCTTTCAAACAGTTCAAACTTCTTGAAGAGCACGAGCAAGGCATGATGTGGTACAAATCGATGGAACAACAACTGAAGTGATTTTGTGCAGAACATCAGTGTCAATGGTTTAGAATTCATTCCAATCGCCTCTGGAAGTTCATGGCTTGGAAGCGACAAGGGCGGGTGGATTTATGCAAGCCAACGACCACGTTATGAAGTTCGATTGCCAACATTTTACATTCTCAAGGAACCAATCAATCGTGGACAAGTTGCGAACTTACTGGGTGAGGAATCACAACCGGATGATTCCAATGAGCCAATGACTGGGCTCACCATTTCAGAGATTCAGTCTCTAGGAACGAGAATTGCTTCTGCAATTGAATCGAACGACGAAATCAATTCACTTGAAGTTCGGTTACCTTCATTTCCCGAATGGAATCATGCTTTCTCTGAGATTGAGCTCAACCCAGGCGTCGTCGAAATTCTCAGCGATGCTGCAGCAACCAGCCATCGCGGAGGGATGATGGATGGTCGGCCAAGGCCTATCGAGACAAATGGACCACTCCAACACCACAGACTGGCAGTTGAGATGCATCCCCGAAAACCAGAATCCTTTGCGACATCGAACATTCCTATCGACCGAACGCTTCCAAACACCGTGATTCGGTTTGTCCTCTCCCCAGCAAGAACGGAACCGGTACGGCGGGTCCCAACGACTGCAGACGTTGTTGGTAATTTGAAGACCGAAATCTTCTGGACAACCGTACTTGGCGTTCTTCCCTCTTTCCTGATTCCAGTTCTTCGCGGATTCGAATCCTATGCAATTGATGGTTGGGCAAACCTGCTGTTCGGGGGCCTTGTCGCTGGGTTCGTAACTGGAGCGATTTGGCGACCTAGACGACCTTCAATACCCTACGAAGATGGTGTTCAAGAATCGGATGGATTATTCGCCAATGTCTCCCAGTAGGAGTCTTTACGCATTGCGTCAGCAACGCAAATTGCGGCCATATTAACGATGTGACGAACGCCATCTTGGCGAGCAACCAATTGAACTGGGTGCTGCATTCCTTCGAGGATTGGTCCGGTCATTTCTGCATCAGCAAGTTGTTCAAGCATCTTGTAGACAATGTTTGCAGCGGCGAGATTCGGAAGAACCAGAACGTTTGCAGCACCCGTGAACTCCATGAAAGGATATTCTTGCTGCACGTTTGAGTCCAATGCTGTGTCCGCTTGCATTGGTCCATCGATCACCAACGTTGGATCGAGGACGCGGGCCATTTCAACGGCTTCCTCAATCCGGTCACTTCGTTGGGCGCGCGTACTTCCAAAATTGGAAAAGGAAAGCATAGCGACTTTCGGATCGACCCCAAATCTGCGAGCCACCTTTGCAGTTTGAACTGCTATTTCTGCAAGTGTTCTGCTGTCGGGATAGACATTCACAGTTGCATCGGCAAGGAAGAGAATCTTGCCTTTGATTGTGACCATGTAACATCCGATGAGGCAATGTGCATCGTTCGAGGCTCCAATCGTTTCCAAGACTGGCCGAAGTACATCGCTGTAATTCCGGCTAACTCCTCCGACGAAACCATCAGCGTCACCGGCTTCAACCATCTGACTTGCAAAATAGGGACGACTTTTGAGGAGGCGGGCAGCGTCCACTCTTGTTACGCCTTTTCGCTTTCTTCGCTTGAACAATGCATCGGTGTAAGCACCTTTTCTTCGCTCATCAAAGCGTGGGTCATAGGATTCGTAATCGAAATTGAAATGCATTTCTTCCATCATTCGAGCAATCCGATCAACGGGACCAAGTAAGATCGGTTTGCAGATTTTTTGTTCAGCCAGTTGGGCTGCAGCGCGAATTACTTTCTCATTGTCGCCTTCGGGGAAAACGATACGTTTGTTTCGGCGACGAACCTGATTGATTATGCTGCGCATAATTGAGTACGTCATGCCTAATCGGGCCTCAAGATCCTCACGATACGTTTGCAGTGAGAACTCCTCTGAAGGAACAGAAGCAACGCCTTCCTCAACGGCTGCTTGGGCAACAGCTGAAGCCTCCCAAATCAACACACGTCGATCAAATGGTTTCGGGATGATGTACTCTGGCCCGTACTCCATCGTAGCCCCATCATATGCTGCTGAGATGTAGTCTGGAACCGGTTCTTTGGCAAGCTCCGCAAGCGAACGCGTCGCCGCCATTTTCATGTTTTGAGTGATGTCGCGGGCACGCACGTCAAGCGCCCCGCGGAAAATATACGGGAACCCGAGTACATTGTTGACTTGGTTCGGATAATCTGAGCGTCCTGTGGCGATGATGGCGTCGTTTCGAATCTCAAGGATTTCTTCCGGCATGATTTCAGGTGTTGGATTTGCCAGTGCGAAGATGATGGGTTTGTCTGCCATTGATGCAACCATCTCTTGGGTTACGAGGCCACCTTTCGATAGCCCGAGCAGAACGTCTGCTCCTTTCATTGCATCAACCAATTGCCCATCTGGGCATTCAGCCGCAAACTTTGCTTTGTACACATTCAATTCACCGCGGTCGAGTCTCTCTTTGGTGATGATGCCTTGCGAATCCACCATGATGATGTTCGAACGCTCCACACCGAGAGCAACATAATGTTCAGCACAGGCGAATGCAGAGGCTCCAGCACCAACAACAACTACGGATACTTTCTTCAATTCCTTGCCTTGTAATTCCACGGCATTCAACAACGCTGCTCCAGAAATGATTGCAGTGCCATGCTGATCGTCATGCATGACCGGAATATCTGTTGCCTCTGCTATCCGACGTTCGATTTCAAAGCATTCTGGGGCTTTGATATCCTCAAGATTAATTCCTCCAAATGTCTTGGAAATGTTCACAACTGTTTGAATAAATTCCTCAGGGTCATCGACATCGATTTCAATATCAAAGACATCAATATCTGCAAATGTTTTGAGCAAAAGCCCCTTTCCTTCCATGACCGGTTTACTTGCCAATGCTCCAATGTTTCCAAGGCCAAGAACAGCCGTCCCATTGGAGATTACCGCTACGAGATTACCTTTCGATGTGTAGCGGTAAGCATCTTCTGGACGCTCTGCAATCTCCAAGCAAGGATATGCAACACCCGGCGAGTATGCAAGCGATAGTTCGTGGGCAGTTGCATGTGGTTTTGTTGGAACGACTTTGATTTTCCCTCGAGGTGATTTCTCATGATAATCAAGCGCTTCCTTGCGAAGAAGTTGGTCTTTCTTATCATCCACAATGCTCCCCTCAAAGAAGCCTCGGGCGCATCAAGGGTTTGATTCTTCGCTCGTTCTTGATGACTTTTTCAGTGTTCTGAATGTCAACTGAAAGAACCGTATTCTATGGAAGGACTATTGATTATGTCCATGCGTGGAGAATCAAGGCGAAGCAGATGCGGTCTCGAATAATTGCAACCATAGGGCCAGCGAGCGACAACGTTGAAACCCTTTCAGAAATGATGCAAGCGGGCATGAACATTGCACGACTCAACTATTCGCATGGCGATTTTGAGGGAAAGGAACAGACGATTCAGAACATCCGAGATGCTGAGTCCGAAACCGGTATGCACATCGGTTTGCTCGCAGATCTACCTGGGCCTAAACTACGACTAGGGCGATTTGATGGTGAAGTAGAACTATCGCGTGGTGAACTTATTGACCTTCATTGTGGATTTGCAAAAGGTCTGCCTCCACAAAGTACGACCATTCTTGGAGAGATGGTCAAAACGTTGCCCGTTGAGTGGAGTGGCTTGTCCAAAGATTTGCAGAAAGGAGACCCTGTCCTTCTCTCCGATGGTTTGATTCGTCTTGAGGTGCTATCCGCACCTGATTTTGAGGGTGAAATTGTCCGTTGTCGTGTAGAAGACGGCGGCATTCTAACGGAACGTAAGGGAATCAACGTCCCTCGAACTCTCGTGAAATTGCCGGCTGTTGGCCCGCACGACTTGGACTGTCTCGATCATGCACTCTCACAGAACGTGGATTTTGTTGCCGTATCCTATGTCCGAAGTGCAGATGATTTGCTCCCTGCAAAGGAGCGAATTCGGGCGGCTGGAGTTCACACATGGATCGTTGCGAAGATTGAACACCCCGCCGCACTCGAAGATCTGACTGCAATCGTTGAATCGGCTGACATCGTCATGGTTGCCCGTGGCGACCTTGGGGTTGAAATCCCCTTGGAAGAAGTTCCTGCTGCCCAAGAACGAATTGTCTCAGCATGTCTCGAGCGTGGCACCCCTGTTGTTGTTGCCACTCAAATGCTGGAGAGCATGGTAAATCATGCACGTCCAACTCGTGCAGAGGTGACCGATGTTGCAACCGCTATTCGGCAACATGTAAGCGCAGTCATGCTCTCCGGGGAGACGGCTAGTGGTCAACACCCCGTGAAAGCCGTGGAGACCATGGCGAGAATCGCTGAAACCGTCGAACAATCGACCAAAGGATTGCCCGACCCTCCTGCTCTTGCAGCTTATGTTTCAACACGCGTCATCGCTGGCGCAGCCGTAGAAATCGCTCGGGAAACGAGCGCAAAGCACCTCATCGTTGGTACTGAGCACGGAAACGCTGCTCGATTGATGGCAGCACATCGCCCGAGAATCCCGATTTATGCCATGACCAACAGGATTCGAGCAGCCCGGCGAACAACGATTTTGCCCGGCGTAGAGAGTTTAATTGTCGAGGAGAAATCCCGTGCACGCTCAACGGTTGCAGAGGCTGTAAAACAACTCTATGAAGCCAAAAAAATACGTCCAAATGATACAATTGTTGCCATCTCTGGTTCTCCCCGCGCAATCTCAGGAAGAACCTCGACCATACGACTTCTGTTCGTCAATGAAGAAGGCCAATTGACGGACTTGGAATGAAGTATTGTTCTATCAACGACACAGGGCCTTTATGTAGTCAAGAGATTGGATACTCTCTATGAGCGAACGGCGTGGCTTCCAAGCAGGCTCGAAAAAAGCCGTTTTCTTGACAATGCTCATGCTCCTGGCATCCTGGTCTGTCGCCCTTGCTGGCGTACCTTTGGCATCTGCCCATGAAGCGGAAGATGTCGTTTCTTGGCCTCTTTCTGGTAGCAACGACACGGGATGGGTTCAACTTGATGCAGTGCTTGGTTCAGACCCTATTCTTTCAAATCAAGCCACAGCTGATTGGGTTCTTGAATTTGCACCGGGTGCTGAAATCTCAAACGCTTCGTTGCAGATACACGTTAATGGTTCAAATGGTTTGATGATTGATCAACCCTTACTCGTGGCAAACGACATCGGTGTCAACCTCTTTGACTGGAGAGGTTTAGGTGCTCTGGGAGCTTCAGATTCCTTCGATGGTGCAAACCCTTACTCTGACCGATTGTCTCCCAACAGCGCTTCAGGGGCAGGTTGGACGCTCCCCTCCGATGCGGCGATTACAGAACTCACCTTTGAGGCTCTTGCCCCTGTTGATCCAATCGCCTCATTCACACCCGTCTCAATCCCACTTTACAATGCAGTACAACACCAATCTACTGGTCAGCTTTATCTCCAAGGCGAAACCTCGATTCTTGTTCTCGATGCAAACAACGACCCGGCTTTCATTGACTTTTACAACTTTGATGAAGTTGGCTCAAACATCGCTGGTGTTGCAATCGGTCCAAACAACAACCTCCATGTTGGTTTTGAAAATGGAATGTTCAAATTAATCTCGCAGGTTGACGGGACAGTTAGCGACGGCCTCCCAGATGCAGGTTTCGATATCGCTTTGTTCGAAGTCCTCGCTTCAGGTATCTATGTGATGACAGACGATGGGGCGCTTCTCGAACTCGATGCTTCCAATGCATGGAGTCAAGTCATTTCCTCTTCGTCGAACAGTTGGCCTAGTCCCACAGAGGTCAATGACTTGCATGAGCAAAACGGAATACTGTATGCTGCCACAAACGACGGGGTAGGGCGCTACAATTTGAACAATAACCAAGCACTGTCCGTTTGGGGTTCGGCAAATGTTTTGCACAGCGACGATGTAAAAATCATCGAAACTGGTGGAAACCAGCTACTCTTCGCATCCGAAGATAACGGGCTTGCACGCTACAACTGGAATTCCGGATTCTGGTTAGCTACGTGGAGTGATGCGAATTGGTTGCCATCCAATTTCGTAACGGGAATCAAGGCTTTCCAGGACACTCTCCACATCATGAGTGGTGATCAACTCCTCCGATACAATCTGACAACAGGTGTCTTTGGTTCATCCATTGCACTAAACGACCTGAATCTTGTTGAGTCGGATTACAACGCCCTCTTCGCTTGGGCTCCAACCGGTGATCGAGCACCATCCTCCATGAAGCACGTCGCATCAGACGGTGGGCGACTTGTCCTTATCGATGCTACAATGCAAAGCAACGTCGGCCGAGAAATTGTTCTAGCCAGTGGCCCAGCAGGAGCAGATCTAACCGATGCCCTTGAACACGAAGGAATCCTCTACACCGCTGGGTATTCTTCAGAGACGATCGATCGGTTCGATGTTGCATCATCCGTATGGCTTACACCAATCAACATCGGTGATGCGGTCACTTCTCTTGGCATCGCAGCGGACACCATCATTGCAGGGACTGTGACTGACGGTCTGTTCTTGATTGAGAACGGATCCATCCGAACCAATATTCCTGCTGGCCAAGACCAGAACTCCAATTCACAGTATATTGTCGATATCGCAGCAGTCGGTGATTGTACAACAACTCAGGGTTGTCAGATTCTTTTCATACAAGAGGACGCCGCATACCGAGCGGATGTTGACTCCACTGCAGTCGGGTCTGCAACGCTCCTTACCTCTGATTACCTGCTAACTGGACAAGTTGCAACCTATGGAGGAGTCGGGTATTGGTCATCGGACGAAGGCTTGCTTCGATATGATATCGCCAACGATACATTCCTTGCGGCGTGGGGTTCAACAGGTGTGAACGGCGTGGACAACGCCCCGGTTGCAGTTGTCGGCGATGTACTTCACATGGGGCTTACAGGATACGGTGTTGCAAGAAAAGACCTTTCAACGGGAGAAATCCTCACACCGCTGAATTCTGATAACAGCATCATGACCTCCGATACAGTGTATGCGCTCGAGGGGAACGGAAACGACCTATGGATTGGAACCCAACTTGGAGGATTCATCTGGGATGGTTCCTCAATGAGTCAACTTACAACGGTAGGAAACGACTGGACTCGCCGTCCTTCCCAGCACTTTGATTTTGAACTCGATGGAAACTGGATGTATGCAGGAACAAACATCGGCGTCTGTCGATATACCCCGAGCAGCGGCGCAATCGATGATTGTCTCAATGTTTACGATGGCATGCCGAACTGGGGGACATATGCAGTTGGCGTAAACAGCACAACTGTGTTTGGAGGCACGTT
>TARA_Y200000002_G_scaffold217881_1_pt1 | contig 10073 bp, 11 predicted proteins | sample TARA_Y200000002 | Tara Oceans TARA_Y200000002 (sample SAMEA2619388) | marine metagenome | biome: marine biome (ENVO:00000447); feature: surface water layer (ENVO:00002042); material: "saline water (ENVO:00002010), including plankton (ENVO:xxxxxxxx)" | depth 5 m | reverse complement strand
TGGGAGAAGGTTTAAAACTATAAAAAATGGAATTTATTAAAATTGGGAAAAACGAATGGTGCACAGAAGATGCGCGATTCACTCGTGACAGAAATGGAGAAGTTATTCATATAGCTAAAAGTATTGAGGAATGGGACTCTTATTGTTTAAACGATGAATATTGTTGTTGTGCCTATGATTTTGATGATAAAAACATTAAAAAATATGGACTTTTTTACAATGTTCATTGTATAAATCAATCTGACTCGATTGTTCCAGAGGGCTATAGATTATCTAGTTATGATGACTGGTGTGACCTAATTACAAGTTTGGGCAGCAATGTACCTAAGGATAAGTATTCCCAAAGTGAAGTGCTCATTAAGTTAAAATCGCAGAAGGGTTGGCCTGGAAAAATTGCTTTTACTAATCCCTTAACAGGCTCAAATGAATCGGGTTTCACGGCACTACCTGGCGGATATTTGGAGCATGTTATGATGGCTACGATTTTTCATGGCAAGGGACAGTCGGTTCATTGGTGGACTTCTGATTATGCGACAGTTTGTGTATCCGAATACGACAAAGGTATATTCACATTAAAGACAGTAAAAAATACAGATAGATACTTTGATTTAAAACATTCGGCGTTCAAAGAAGGGAAATACATGCGACTAATAAAACTCTAATGCAATAATTTAATAGAAACAGAAATTTTAGTCATAAAAAAATAGTATGAAAAAATTTATTTTAAGAGAGAAATTAGAAGAATTTATTGGTCTTCTTAAGAGTGGAGAAATAGAAGTCTATAATGAATTTAGTTTCCAACATGAACTTGGATATTTTCTAAGAAATAAACTTAAACAAAATCCAGGGGATTTTAAAATTCAGTTTGAAAGAAATGTTAAAGATGTATTTGATTTAGGTGATGATATGGAAGATGAAATTGATGCTAGGTTTGGTACTAAGAAAGTCCGAAAAAAAGAAATAGATATTTCTATATTCCAGGGATCTGTTAAACTTGCCTCAATTGAGCTAAAATTTCCTAGAAATGGCCAAGTTCCTGAATCAATGTATTCATTTGTAAAAGATATTAAATTTCTTGAAGGGTTGACCTCCAGTAAAAACAAGAAAAGTTTAAACATGTTTTCAGAAGGGTTCTTTATTTGTCTTGTTGATGATAGTCTTTTTTATCAAGGAGGAAGTAAAAAAGATGGCATTTATGAATACTTCAGAAGGGAAGAGAAAGAAGTTAGAATTTGTAAAGAAACTAAAAAACCTACTGGCAAAAATACACAAATTAAGGAATACACTATTAGACTAAATAAAGAATATATGGGTGAATGGAAACCAATAAAAGATGGAATGCATTATTTACTAATTGAAGTTTAACCGCTTTCTTGCCCCACTAACTAACAATAGCCTAAAGAAAAACGGCTATTCAATTAGATTAATAAAATAAGTCTAAAACCATAAATTAAATGATATGAAATGTAAAGGGAAAATAATTTTTTCTGGTGAGCTATTTAAGTTAGAGGACCCTGTAAAATATGCTGATGATAAAACCCTTTATTTATCAGCAACTAAAAAATATTATAGCAGCTCACATCCAAACGGGCATCATTCATACCATTAACTATATTTTACCTAAAAAATAAACAAGATATTATTCTTCAAATAACAATCCCTTTTGTAAAGTTATAATTTTTTTTAATTTCTATTCAGATAATTTTTCCCATTCATTCCATAGCTTACCCAAAGAATCCCTAAAGGGTTCTACTTTAACCTGATTGTCTTCAAGTTCATCTAACAAGCCTTCTATTGTGTCTAATCTAGATTCTATTGCTGCTATTAAATCTTCCTTACTCATAATTTCATATATTTATGTGAATTTAATAAAAATCAAGTACTTCATCATACAATAAAAAAACATTAATGAAAAACTACACAATAGAACTTTATGGATGGACTTTGGACGCCAAAGCAAAATCGATAACTTTAGCTCAAGTTGAACAAATTAACAATTTAAAAATTGAATTTGGTGTCGAAGAGTTTTCAGAAATCAAGTTTGACATCGAAGATACTATTGTTCCAGATGGTATTTGGGATATTTTACATTTATCTAAACCCTTTTGGTATTTAGATAAAACAATATTTGTAGTTAAGGATGACCAAAACACTGAAGTGAATAGGTTTGAATTGTCAAGTGTTGTTCATCATGAAGAATTTGGTACTTCAGAAACAGGTGAAGGTTATGTTATAATTCCTAGTGAGGAATTTGAACATATTTTATTTTCTGTAGATGAATTAAAAGGTGGTATATGTGTATACCAAATTGAATCTAATGAGGTTCCACAAGTTGCTGATTTTTCTGTTTTAGATGGGTATATAGAAGGTCTAGACTCAGAATGGGAATTTATTGATTCTTTGTATTACAAAGAGAGTAAGCTAGAAATTACGAGCTATTTAGACAGTGATTGTAAATCTTCAGAAGTTATAATTTACTCAAAATAATACCCTATCATTTTTTAAATTAAAAAAAGCTCTAGTGTAGGAGCGTTATTACTCTTTATTCACATAAATGGAAATAGCATATTTACATGGTTTGGAGTCTTCTATTGACTACTCTAGTTTAAAGATTATTTGGTTAAATGATAATTTTAGTCATGTATACACACCCTCAGTTAATTATCACAATACCAATTCTTTTACTAATATTCTTACTCAAATTAAAAAACACAAACCAGACTATATTTTAGGTTCTTCAATGGGTGGGTATTTTGCATACCTCATTGGAGCTACCCTAGAGATTCCAACTATATTATTTAATCCCGCTGTTATTGGAAGATCTTTTGACCCAATTGTAGATGACATTACATTAAAAGAGACTAGCCATAGTGTGCTTCTAGGAAAAACCGATGAAGTAATTAATGGGGCTCATGTACAATCTTACTTTAGTAGTTTTGGTATAGGAGAGTTTACCTACAAAGACTATATTGGTGGTCACCGGGTATCAGCTGAAGTTTTTATAAACTCCATTAAAGATGTTGTAGGTTTTTTAGAATAATAGCAATGTTTTGGTGTTGCTAATAAATGATAGATTATATCTTATACCATTTAGTTTTTTTAACACAGACAATTGATCATAATCATCACTAATATTTACAATAAATAATTGTTGAAATTCATTTTGTTTTAGTTTGAGGATGTCACTAGTTTTTAATTCACCAAATTCCATTACAAAGTTCTCCTTTTCATTACTTGCTTTAATAGTATATAAGAGGTTAGTGTCTATATTTTCATGTGGAGTAATTGAAACCGTTTCTATATAAATTTTATGATCACATAAGATATTTACAAAATTAGACATTAGCCATTGTTTTAGTTTATTTTGAGAAAGCTGAAGTAAATCAATATTATCAAATAAAATTTGATTCTTCATTGCCAATGAAATGTCCATAATGCTGTTTTATAAATTAAATTCTAACCCTACTAAAAGTTCTGAGTCTGTCTTTTTAATATCAATATACGGCGTAGTATGATGTCTAATCTGTGTGGTTACATAAACAGCTATTTTATCAAACTCATAGTACCAACGTGGCTCAATAAAAAGCCGTGTATCTTTACTATTATCTAAGTTAATTTGATAATAAATACTAGTATTGATAAAAGATTTTTTTGATACACTTACCTTAAAAAATGAACTCAAACTTACTCTGTAATTTTCAACCATTACTTCTTCGTTGGTGTCTTTTAAGTAAAACTCCTTTTCAAAAAAAACTCCTGCTGATACATCAAAATAATTCTCTTCTTTTTTATAGATATTATGACGATATCCACCTCCTATTAAATTTCGATAATTAAGGCTTAATGCTCTTGATTTTTGACTTTGAATAAAAGAAAATACCGAATGATTACCTAGACTGTAATTATATCTTAATTGAGCTGTATAATCTGATGCTAATACTTCACTATTTTCTGAAATATATTCATAATTAAATAAAAGTCTAATTAGATGTTTATCAAATTTTTTACCAATTTGATTGGTGATATTAAATTGATACAGTTCTAAGTTACCAAATTTAAAATCTCCATTTATACCAACCCCTACAGTTAATGTTGAATCCATAGATTTCATTAAGTTTTCTGTATTAATAATGGCTTGACTTCGAACGTTAAATGTAAACAAAAGAACAATTGCTAAGCTTAGATATTTCTTGTTAGTCATCTTATAATTATTTTTAGTTGAGCTATATATTTAGTTCTGAAATTTTTAATCATTTAAATTCAGTATATTTTTCCCAATTTCAATTCTCTTGTTTACTTCAGTAGTGATATAAATAATAATATCTTCTGATTCTATTTTTTGTATTGATTTTTTCAATAGTTTCTCTGCTCTTTTTTTATCAAATTCGTTTACTATTATTCCTAGGTTAACTTCTAGAACTGATTTTTGATATATTTCTTTGTTAGAACTTTCTTTAAAGTACTGCAATGCTTGTTGTATTAAATCGGCAGATTTTTTGAACTCGTTATTTAAAGCGAAAGCCCTACCTAGGCTGTATAGGGAAATACCATAAGATTTATTTTTCTCAAAACTCTCTTTATATTCAAGAGATTTTTGTGCACATATAATAGTATTTTCAACATCTTTTAAATGATTTCTGTAAATGTGTGAAAGATTTCCATAAGCTGTAGCTAAGGCCCTCTTAATCTTATCAGATTGCTCTAATTTAAGAAGTGAGTCAATACCCATCAATCTGTACTTAACAGACAACTCCCCCTCTTTCAAATGTTCATAAACTTTACCTACATCATAGCACGCATTTGCATAATCTATAGTATTTAATCCAATAGATTCTTTGATCATTTTTAAATGATCTAAACAGACTTTCTTAAGTTCTTTATATTTTTTGGTTACATCTAATACTTCTTTTTTTGCATCAATAAATTCAATTAATAAATTACTTAAAATTCCAAAATCAATTATCTTTTTTAAGTAGGTTTCACATTTTGTAAATTTCTCTAGCGCATCGTCTGGATGTTTAATTATATAGGTGCTACCGCTCCAACTTCTTAAAAAACGTAATACTAATTCTACCCATAATTTATTAATGCCTTCACTTGATATTAAAAGCTGATGGTATTCCATAAACTCTGATGTAGCCTTCTCATCATTCTCTAAACCACTTGCTAGAAAATCTAATCTAAAATCTAAAATTTTAAACTTATTTGAGTAATTTTTTATGTTCTTTGTCTTTTCAACTAATTGTAGTGATTTTTTATCTATTTCTTCCTTTTTAATAGGAGTATCTAACCACATGAATTTTAATTCTTGTAGTTCAATTAATTGATTATGTTCTTCAGTTTTTTCTTCAAAATTTATATAAAAGTCTTTTAAAATTTGAATTGATTCCTTAGCTGATTTATGAGCATATAGGATGTATTCAATCCCAAATTGAAATTGAAGGTTCCCTTTGTATTCATTAAATATTTTATGTTTTACCTCTTCTAATTCTGAAACTCTGACAAACTTTTTTGATTCTATTTGATGTTTGTTTTTTAAAATGAATAAGATAAATAACTTTAAATCTAAGGAGACTGAATTTGATTTTGTTTCTATATGATATACTTGTTCACAAATTTCATTCAATTCTAATATACTTATGAATGAGGTGCTATTTATTTGAATAAGGTACGAGATAATATTAGAGATATGATTTAATTTCTTTGTGCTTATTAAAAAAGCATTAAACCCTAGTAATTTATCCTCTTCCTCTTGCTTAACTAACCTGACAACTACCTCTAAAATTAATCTCTCAGCAATTTTTAAATAGGTGTCATTTATTAATAAGGATGATAGTCTTCTAATTATAGATAAAATTTCTTCAACACTATGGTTATGAGGGTTTTCAATAATTTTGTTCTGAAGATATATGTATCGTTTATTATATTCTTTGATGATTTGTTTATCATCACTATCATCATCTTTATTAAAGTATGATTTTATTGAACTTATGATTCTTTTATCTTTAAACTCGTAAATATTATCTTCCTCAGAAATATCAATTAACAAATCATCTTCAACTACCTTTTCTAAAAACCCTAAAACATTAAGTAATTCATAACCCCAAACTTGTGTTAGTATGTCTGCATTAAATTTATTTCCAATGATTGAGGCACTCTCCAAAAGGCGTTGCCATTTTTCATCGTATTTACCAATAATTGTATGGTAGAAGCTATCAACTTCCATATCATTAGGTAGGCTATCAGTATTTATATTTGCAGTTAAAATATATCCACTAGGACTGTATTTTAATAAACCATCACTAATCCACTTTTCAAGTGTTTTTAAAATATATAAAGGAGTAATTTGTCCAAGTGTATTTTTCTCATTTACTAATTGGTTTAAAAGTGAGTTAATTTCAAGCAGCGAGTTATTTTGAATTTTAAATTTATTATTTTGTGTACTCAAATGCTTAACAAAATCTAGGGTATTAAAGTTATTGAAACTTAAAAGTTCTTCAACTTTAAATTTATAAGAGGAGTTATTATTGAGATCATTTGTTGTTGCTATTAATTGACTTAAAGAAGGACCTCTATGTTCAAATATACTTTCTTCTCTTATAGAAAGGATGATACACATGTTTCCTCGCAGAAATTTATTTCTATTAATCATCTCAATAAACTTATTAAGAAAGGCATAACTTTCTGGATCTATCCAGTGGAGATCCTCCATAATAAAGATTGTCTTATTTTTTCTGCTTTCTAATTTATCTATGATTTCAATACACATTTCAGTTATTGATCTTTCTGAATTTCTCTCATAACCTCCAATAAATGAGGTGTCTATATCTATAATAGCCGCTCCAACATTTACTGCCTTACCCATAGACTTCTCCATTCTTTCACCTCGATTGGAAAACGCTTCAATCTTAAGTAATTCTTTAAATCCCTCTAGGAAAGGCTCATAGGAAACAGCATTCTCTCCTTGTAGCTCATCACAATCACCATAATACCAATCCCATCCACTATGTTCAAATAATTCTTTTGTTTCTAATAACCCTCTTGTTTTTCCAATTCCTGCAGGACCAGATATAATCATTATATTTAATTCAGTATCAGACATTGAATCAACAATTTTGTTGAAAATAGCTTCTTTAGGATTTAACAATTCAGTAATATATGGGACATTACTAAGCAGTGTTTTGTTACTAGATTGATTTAAGTTGTATTCATATTTCTTATTTAAAAAATAACCTATTAAGTAATGAGCAATTGACAAAGGAAGAATTACAACAATACTTAATCCTAAGTTTGCGATTGTTAATTCAGTTAGGATAATTGAGTTAAATAAAAGTAGCGCTACTGTTCCAAATATAATTCCATATAAACCTTGTTTTTTCAGCGCAATATTGTTTGTGATTGAAGAAAACTGAAAATAGGATCTAGCAAATAAATCTCCAATTAATAAAGTAATTCCAATTAAAAGAAAATGTTCGGTTATTGGGTAGGTGTCAAACTGAATGATATAAAAAACAAATAATGGAAAGTACGTAGCATATAATGAAGAATTGGCAAAATAACGATATCCTTTTATGGTGTGGAAACCATCTAAATCCATTCTATTGATGAAGAATAGATTTATTATAGTTGGAACTATACTCATTCCTATTGTTATTGAGAATAGCCAAAATTTTGCTGAAAATTCTTCAAAATGTTCTTCTGCACTTGGCATTAAATAAGAAACAGAATAAATTAATAGTAATGAAAAGATTAATGGAATTATAAAACTAATACCAACAAATTTTACCTTATCAATAAATAGGTTAAATAAATCCTTGATGATGTTATCGCTACTGTCAACGATTCTTTTTAATTTTTGATTTAAAAAAGAAATTAATGCGATTAATAAAATAGATTTAATAATCAGTAATAGTATATAAATAATACTGAATGAACGTTTGTCGATATTAAAACCTCTTGTAAATATTGGATCTGTAAATCCAGATTCTTTATGAAATGTATAAAACTCTGATTGAACTAACCATATTGAGTTATTAATCACATCCAAATCATTTACATTAAAAATGCCTATTCGATCTAGATTTAATTTTTCACATAGCAACGATATGGTTTTTGAATCAATATTTCCATCAATAAGACTTGTGGCAGATTTCTTACCTAGAACCTCTTCTAATTCATGTTTTGGAATTATGTAATGATTGGTTTTTTTTAGTAATATTTGATTTACAATTTCAAACATTTCGTCATCACAAGAGTTTCTTAAAACTATTGATGAGATGTTAGTAGTTAAGATGGGGCCATTTTCAACTGCTTGATATTTAGAGTTTAGAAGTTTTTCAAGACTACTATCATAAGCGTATTCTATTGGATCATCAGCAAAACCCATGTAATCTGGAAACCCGTTAAAAAACGGAAATAATTCAATTTTATGATTTATGTTTTGATCACAGGTAGCTAGTGTTAAATTAATTTTATTTTTAAAATCAATTGCAAACTGGTTCGTGGAATCTATTGCTAAAATAGAATCACAATAAGATTTATTTAGGGTTAAGTAATACTTGCTATTATCGATTTGTCTGGTAATGTAATCTAAAGATGACACATGATTCTTAAGCCTTTTAATTTTTAGAGAATCAATAACTTGATTAGCCCATAAAAAGTTCGATGCTAGTAAAAATAATAGAGTTATGATTTTTGAATTCCTCATTAAAAATTATAAAAGTTATCGAGGTAAATAAAGTAATAAATTACATTGTATATATTATTTTAATACATTGCAAAATACAATTTTTATTTTATGAAAATTATATATGTAGACCTTGATGGGGTTGTTGCCGATTTTGAAAAAGGTAGAAAAAATCATCCTTTATCTACTATTACTCCCTATATCGGGAGGCCGGATAAATTACCGGGAGTTTACGAGCATTTAGAACCTATTAGGGATGCCATAGCATCAGTAAATCAACTATTAAATCACGAAGATTTTGATGTGTATTTTTTATCGACTGCCCCATGGGATAACCCAGAGGCATGGATGCATAAAAGACTATGGGTTGCTAAATACTTTAACGAAAAATTAGTCAGAAAAAGATTAATTTTATGTCACCATAAACATTTACTTATTGGAGATTATTTAATTGATGACAGAAGATTTAATGGTGCTTCAAAGTTCAAAGGGGAGTGGTTGCACTTTGGCTCAGAAAACTTTAGAGACTGGAGTAAAATACTAAAACATTTAAATATATAGGAAATAAAAAAATAAAGGGTTTTGAACTATTCGAAAAATATTTAAACACACACCTAAAATAATGACCATTCAAGCAAGAGATAGACTTTTACATAATGGTAAAAAAACAACCATTGCAACAGAGCCACTAAAACCTTATTTGGAAACTAGAAGTGATGTAAGTTTTATTTTTAAATCTACTGCTTTAGTTAGAGGGTATATTGGTTCATGGAAGATTAAAAATAAAAAACTTTATCTTGTATCTTTTCTTGGTTTTATTAAAAATAATGTTCAAGTAGACCTCAAGTATTTATTTCAAAATAAAACAGAGGTTTTTGCATATTGGTTCTCTGGTGATATTAGAATTCCCGAGGGAGATCTGCTTCAAAAAATCAATACAGGATACGCCTCTGTTTATTCAAGAGACAGAATACTCAACTTTAATAAAGGAATATTGATTAGCGAAACGGTAAAAGACAATACAAAATCTAAACCGATAGATTAAAACATGAAGTGGTATTTGGAAAAATATTATTGAATGACTGTAGTGCGCTATTTTAAATTACGGACTGGCCAATGTCTATCGAGAAATTTAAGTTACTATTCTTATAGTTTTAATTACAGTATAAAACCCTTAGATAAATTACACAACTAACAAAAAATTATTCCCTAAAATAATTTTTTATTCTTGAGAATTATGCCTGGAGCAGAGGGGAGTGAAATCGAACTTTTTTAGAGAAGATTTGTCAAAAATGATAAAACTATAAGCTTTGGATTTTTTGGTTCAAGTTCCGCCTTGAGTGCACAACGGGATTTAGGCTCTTTTTTGATTTACGCTCCTAAAATG
>TARA_Y200000002_G_scaffold378868_1_pt1 | contig 10079 bp, 9 predicted proteins | sample TARA_Y200000002 | Tara Oceans TARA_Y200000002 (sample SAMEA2619388) | marine metagenome | biome: marine biome (ENVO:00000447); feature: surface water layer (ENVO:00002042); material: "saline water (ENVO:00002010), including plankton (ENVO:xxxxxxxx)" | depth 5 m | reverse complement strand
ACCAGGCAGTTCCGTCATTAGAAATTCATGCTGGTAAATGGATTTTGAATGAAAGTGAAGAAACTACTCATTTTTCAATTGTGGACCAATATGGAAATGCTTCATCTGTTACTACCACTTTAAATGGATCTTTTGGAAGTGGAATAATTGTTGAAAAATGTGGGTTTTTATTAAATAACGAAATGGATGATTTCAGTATTCAACCAGGCTATCCTAATTTATATGGTTTAATCGGAGGTGAGGCTAATGCTATAGAACCCGGTAAAAGGATGCTAAGTTCTATGACGCCTACCATATTAGAAAAAAATGGTCAACTCTTTATGGTAGTAGGAACACCAGGGGGTTCAACGATTATTACTGCTGTATTTCAAACAATTTTAAATGTTATTGAATTTGAAATGTCTATAGAAGAATCCGTAAATGCAAGTAGATTTCATCATCAATGGTATCCAGATGAAATAAAACTTGAAAAAGTTATTTCCAAAGATTCATCTTTAATAAGTGACTTAAAATTCTTAAACCATCGCTTGAACTTTGTCAATTCCATGAATAGAGTTGATGCGATTTTAATTAAAAATAATCGGCTTTTTGGAGGTGCAGATAATAGAGGAGATGATTATGTTTCTTTTTTTTAAAAACTTTTTGTGAACATTTAATATTTCAAATAGTTTTTTATTAATATTTGCCCGCTTGAAAATGAAGGTTTATATTTTGGGTTCAGGTATTGGAGGCATGAGTTGTGCCGCTATTCTAGCAAATAATGGATTTGAGGTTACAATTCTAGAACAAAACAGCTATTTTGGTGGTAAAGCACATAGAATAAGTGAACAAGGATTTGAGTTTGATACTGGTCCATGCTTATTAACTTACCCAGAATGGTTTGACGAACTGTTTAATACTTGTGGCAAAAATCTAAAAGATTATCTTAATTACAAAAGATTAGACCCTATCACAAGGTACTTTTTAGAAAATAAAGAGGTTGATGTTGCATCGGACATTAACCAAACAGCCATAAATTTTGAAAATAAGTTAGGATTAAAAAAAACATTTTTTCTTAATTATATTAAAAGATGGGTAAGTATTTATAATATTTCAGAAAAAATATTTTTACTAAACGAACTCAAGTTTAATTTCTTTTTTTTGAAAAATGCTGTGGAATGGATTTTTAAAGCTGGGGTAGTTAATATTTTCACTTCTATGTCCTATTATAATAAAGTTTTAAGAAATAAATCAGTAGAAAAAATCATGAACAGATTTGCTACCTACACTGGGTCATCTCCATATCAAACTCCTGCATTTATGAACCAGCTAGCTGTGGTAGAAATGGTTAACGGCGGATATTACCCTACAGGTGGTATTCATAGTATTTCTAAAGCATTATATAAATTATGTAATGATGTAGGAGTAAAATTCCAATTCAACCATAAAATTGATAATATTGAATACGAAAATGAAATATTTAAAATTTATTCAAATAATGAGGTTTTCAATTCTAAATATCTTGTATCTAATATAGATTATTATAAAACTCAACTTATTTTAAATAGAAAATTTAATAAAAGATCATTGAAACTCTCCACTTCAGCCATTGTTTTTTATTGGGGAGTGAAAGTAAAATCTCCTAATTTAGAATTACATAATATTATTTTTTCAGAAGATTATAAAAATGAATTCTCTCAAATTTTTGATTACAATATAATTCCTACTGACCCCACTATTTATATTAATATAACCTCAAAATTTGATAAAAATCATGCTCCTATTAATTGTGAAAATTGGTTTGTTATGATAAATACTCCTGCCAATTTAAATGTTGTTTCTAACGAAAATATTAAGAAAACTAAAGATTTTATAATTTCTAAAATCAATGATAAAGTGGGTATTAATTTAAACAATTCAATTCTATACGAAAAAATATTGACCCCTAAATCCTTAGAAAATAAAACAGGTTCTTATAATGGTTCGCTTTATGGTGACAATCAAAATTCGTTACTATCCATAATAAAGAGAAAAAAAAATAGAGATTATAAATTGAAAAAATTGTATTATGTTGGTGGTACAGTTCATCCAGGTGGAGGTATGCCCTTGGCACTAAGATCTGGATTGAGCGTGGCGAAAAACATTATTAATGAAACTTGAACGTTTTACTATTCTTGACAGCTCTTTTACAGCCATTATTTACATTGCAGGAATTATTGGAATTAGATTCCTTCCTGATTTTTTCCTCAAAACTTCCTTTATTTCTATTCTTATTCCATTGTCATTATATCTTTACAGGATAAAACCTAAGGGTAAAGATATCCTCTTGATTTTATTGGTTTATTCAATTAGTTTTATTGCCGAGTGGATTGGGGTAAGTTTAGGCTGGTTATTTGGTAGTTATAAATATGGAGATTCTCTAGGCATAAAATTAGATGGAGTTCCATTAATAATAGGTGCTAACTGGATATTACTTTCTTTAATTTCTAGAGAAGTAATAAGTAGTTTATTAAAAAATAAAATACTAATAATTATTTTATCTTCTATTTTAATGGTTTTAATAGATTTTCTAATTGAGCCTATTTCTGATAATTTAGATTTTTGGATTTGGGAAAATAACATCATTCCTTATTCTAATTATTTGGATTGGTTTTTAATAGCTCTTTTAAATCAGACCTTATTTTCCTTTCTTGGATATAAAAAAGACATGTTTCACTGGTCCTTAATTTATATTTTTATTCTTGTCTTATTTTTTCTTACTTTTTATATTTAATGAGTTATAGTTATTGGGAAAATAAACATTGGATACAAAATAATGATTTTATAATTGTTGGGAGTGGAATTGTAGGATTAACATGTGCAATTTCTTTAAAAGAAAAGTTTCCAAAGTCTAAAATTTTGATTTTAGAAAAAGGAATTTTACCAGAAGGAGCAAGTACCAAAAATGCTGGATTTGCTTGTTTTGGAAGTGTATCTGAACTAATTAATGATTTAAAAAATCATTCGAATGAAGAGGTTTTTAAATTAGTTTCAGACAGATATAATGGTTTACTGACTTTAAGGAATCTTATAGGTGATAAAGATCTTGATTATCAAAATAATTCTGGGTATGAAATATTTCTTAAGAATCAGTCCTTTGAAAAAAGTTATCAAAAATTAAACTTTTTAAATGAATTATTACAACCGTTATTTAAAGACGATGTGTTTAAAGTGACTGAAAATAAATTCAACTTTAAAAATTGTATTTCTAAATACATAGTAAATCAATTTGAAGGACAATTAGATCCAGGTAGAATGATTTCTAAACTTTTAAATATTGCTCATCAAAGGAAGATTAAAATTTTGAACCAAACTTTAGTCAAAGATTATTCAGAAAACCAATCAAATATCCAAATTCATACTAATTATGGAGATTTTACGTCATCTAAGTTAATTTTTGCTACAAATGGATTTTCCAAAAATATAATTAACACAAATGTTATCCCTGCCAGAGGGCAAGTTTTGATAACTAAGCCTATTAAAAATTTAAATATTAAGGGTGTATTTCATTTAGATAATGGCTATTATTATTTTAGAAATGTAGATGATAGAATTTTAATTGGAGGAGGCAGAAATTTAGATTTTAAAACTGAATCAACAAATGAGTTTGGTGAAACTGAATTAATACAATCCAGTCTCAAGAAACTATTAAATACTGTTATAATTCCTGATAAAGAATTTGAAATAGATTATTCTTGGAGCGGAATTATGGGAGTAGGTGAAAAGAAGAAACCAATTGTAAAACAGCTATCTAATCATGTTTACTGCGGGGTAAGATTGGGAGGCATGGGTGTGGCTATAGGAGCTAGTGTCGGTCGAGATTTAGCAACCTTAGTAGATCAATAATTTAACTACTTTTCAATACTGTATAGCTTAAAATACGATCAAATAATTCTAAAGGATCATTATAATAAACTTTAATAACGTATTCATTATTGGTTTCAAAATGAGCCCCTTCAATTTTTCTTACGCTAATTGTTTCTAAATTTTTTGTGACGTATAAATAATTGTAAAAACCTTGCTTTAATAGTATTTTTTGATGGTATTGATTTTTTAATGAATCATATTTCATTAGAAAGTTAGTGTCTAATTCCCAATTGGATAGTTGCCCAAATATAAAGATACTATCCTGAGTCTGTTTTCTCATGTTTAAATGGAAATGAACCCAACCATATTCTGACTGATATTCTGCATCATCATGATCATATGTTCTAATAAAAAATTTTCCGTTCATATCTTTATATTGTAAATATTGTTTGTAAGATCTCTTTTGTTCATTTCTTAAATTAATTTGATAACAGGAGTCTTCAAAGAAGATTTTTTCAATAAATTGACCTCCATTTCGATAAGAGCTAATATCAAAAAATCTAAACTCATTTCCTCCGTTAAAGGTTTGATTTTCATTTTGAAGAAAAATTAATTTATTTTCTTTAATAAAATGAGGACCGGATAACCATTGTTGATTAAAGAATTGATGATTTTGTTGAATATTGATAAAAATATTGGCAAATGGATCTATGAATGAATTTGAGTTGTAGGAACATTCTACTTGATAGGACTGCAGATATTTACTCTGTTCTACATTACTAGATTCATTTACAATAAAATCTACATTTGATATTTGTTCACTAACAAAGAATTTTATGTGAGCTAATGGATATTTTAGTTCACCTTCCCTAAATATTTTGATAATATAATTACCAGATATTAAAAACTCTGTGTTTTCGTTAGGAAGATTAAAACTATAGTGAACATACTGCTGTATTGGTCCATAAGAAATTTGTTGATTTTCGATATAATCAGTATCAAACCCATCGATAGCATCCATACTATTAATATTACTTTTAGTCCAACTTTTGGTACAATGTATTAGTTGATACTGTAATGATTCAGTATATGGATTCAATATATCAAATTGTATAGTAATTGGGCTTTTACTATTAAGATTATAACAAGGTTCTCCAAGAATTAAACTAGAAGTATTAAAAGTCAAGCTTTTAAAGTTTTTGTCAAATACTTTTTGAGAATATTTTATAGCTTTTTTTTCTATTTTTATTTGGTCATTAGCTTCTTTAAAGTAATCATAATTGGATGTGTTTTTTTTATTTTGAATTATACATTGTGTAAGTAACATACTAAGTGCTACAAAACTAAATTTAAACTCTGTAAATTGATTCTTATTTATAATCATTCTAAATTACATATTGTTTAGTAATATTATTCATCACTAAATGGTAAAACAATACAAATTTATAAATTTGTTTACCATAGAAATTTATTTTCATCATTTATGAAATTAACAGTAAGAAAAGGCCTAGATATAAATATCAAAGGCAAGTCTGAAAAGGTAGTCGCTGATTTACCATCCCCTAAAGAAATTGCCCTTAAACCTGTTGATTTTCCCAATTTAGTTCCCAAACTTTTAGTTAAAGAAGGAGATTTGGTAAAATGTGGAAGCCCTGTATTTTGCGATAAGTATAATGATAAGATCAATTTCTCATCCCCCGTCAGTGGAAAAATAAACAAAATTATAAGAGGGGAAAAAAGAAGAATTCTGGCGGTTACTATTACTTCTGACGACAAATTTACTCAACTTAATAAAATTACTAAGGATTATTCTACTCTTGATAGAGAAGAACTTAAAAATGATTTGCTTAAAATGGGTCTATGGCCTTATTTAAGAATGAGACCAATAGATATTGTTGCATTACCATCAGATAATCCTAAATCCATATTTATTTCTGCTTTTGATTCTAATCCACTTTCTCCAGATTACGACTTTATAATGAATAATAAGTCTGCTGAATTTAATGCTGGTATTGAAATTTTAAAATTATTAACTGATGGTAAAGTTCATTTACAAACTAGAGTTGAAACAGATGATGTTTTTATAAATGCTAAAAATGTTCAAAGAAACATTGTTAAAGGTCCTCATCCTGCTGGTAATGTGGGTACCCAAATTCACGAAATAGATCCTATAAATAAAGGTGATGTTGTTTGGTATGTTAATCCTCAAGATGTTTTGGTACTTGGTAGATATTCTCTCACTGGAGTTTACGATGCTTCTAAAACCATATCATTATGCGGAGAAGGATCTTCTGAAAAAAAATATTTTAATACGATTTCTGGAAGTAATATAAATGCTATTTTAAATATATCGTCCATAGATAAAAATAGTAGAATCCTTTCAGGAAATCCACTTACTGGAGATAAAGTTGATAAAGATGGCTTCTTGGGTTTTTACCATCATCAAGTTACTGTTTTACCAGAAGGAAATAAACATAAATTTTTCCTGACAGAGGGTTGGCTAAGTTTAGGTTTTAATAAGTTTTCTGCTTCTAAATCCTATCCTACATGGTTAATGCCTAAATCAAAATCGTATGATTTTGATACTAATTTAAATGGTGAAGAAAGAGCATTTGTTGTTTCTGGACAGTACGAAAAAGTTTTTCCATTTGATATTTATCCTGTTCAGTTAATCAAATCAATTGTAACAAATGATATTGAAAAAATGGAAAATTTAGGAATTTATGAAGTTGCCCCAGAAGATTTTGCTCTATGTGAATTTGTTTGTACCTCAAAAATCAATGTGCAAAATATTGTAAGGGAGGGATTGGATTTAGTTTATAAAGAATGTATGTAATTTAAAATAGATTAATTTGGAATTTTTAAGAAAAATATTTGATAACGCCCACCAAAAGCTTAACTCTAGTGAAAAGACTAAAAAGTTTTTTCCATTAATTGATGCCTTTGATACTTTAATGTTTACTCCTAATCATGTTACTAAAAAGGGAGCACATATTAGAGATGCAATTGATCTCAAAAGAACCATGATGTTGGTTATTATTGCTTTAGTACCGTGTTTATTATTTGGTATTTACAACACCGGATACCAACACTACAGGGTTTTAAATCAATTAGCTGATGTTTCCTTCTTGGATATTTTTCTTCAAGGAGCTTTTGTTGTTCTACCATTGGTCGTTGTATCATATGGCGCTGGACTTTTAGTAGAATTTATATTTGCAATCAGAAATGGTCATACCGTTCAAGAAGGTTTTTTAGTGTCCGGAATGCTCATACCATTATGCATGCCGGCAGACGTTCCACTATGGATGGTTGCTGTTGCTACCATATTTGCTGTGGTGATAGGTAAGGAAGTTTTTGGAGGTACCGGTATGAATATTTTAAATGTGGCTCTTACAGCTAGAGCATTTTTGTTTTTCGCACATCCCACCAAAATGTCTGGAAATGAAGTTTGGGTAACAGGATTTTCAGACTTAAAAGGAGAGAAATATGCTTCTTTGGTCAGTAGTTCTAATCCTGAAGGAATTGTTGATGGCAGTTCAGGCGCTACTGCTTTAGGTGATTTAGCCTCTTTTATGCAAGATTCTCCAGTTTTAGATAATACTCAAGCATTTCAAGCTAAGTATTCTTTTATGGATTCTTTTTTAGGTTTTATTCCAGGATCTGTTGGTGAAACCTCTGCTCTAATGTGTTTGATAGGTGCAGGTATTTTATTATGGACAGGAATTGCTAGTTGGAGAGTAATTGGTTCATTTTTTATTGGAGGTTTTGTAATGGCAACTATTCTTAATCTTATTGGAGGAAATGGGTATTTTGAATTGCCAGCCATTCATCAGTTGATGCTTGGAGGATTTATGTTTGGTATGGTTTTCATGGCTACAGATCCTGTTACTGCAGCACATACTAATACTGGTAAATTTATTTATGGTTTTTTAGGAGGATTTCTTGGAATATTAATAAGGATGGTTAATCCAGCTTATCCAGAAGGAATTATGTTAGCTATTTTGATTGCTAATGTGTTTGCACCATTAATTGATCATATGGTAATTCAAAATAATATTAAAAGAAGATTAAAAAGATTAAAAACTGCATAATATGGGTATTAATAAAGATAGTAATACATATACCATTAGTTTTGCCATAATCCTTGTAATTATTGTTGGTGGCATGCTAGCTGCAATTGCAAATGGCTTAAAACCTATTCAAGACGAAAATCTTGTCAATGAAAAAAAACAAAATATTTTGAATTGTTTACCAGGAAATAAATCTATAACAAGAGATGAAGCTGGATCTGTATTTGCCAATTTTGTAAAACAGAGACTGATTTTAAATTATAATGGAGATATCAAAGAAAATACCCTTTTAGATAATTCTACAGAGTTAAATAATAAAGATTCAAGTGATGCTTTTAGTATTGATTTATTAAAAGAATACAAAACCATCAAAGATGAAAAAACCAGAAATTATCCATTGTTTATATGTGATGTAGAAGGTAAAACCTATTATGTTGCACCTGTTATGGGCAAAGGACTTTGGGCAGCAGTTTGGGGATTTATTGCTCTAGATGAAACCGGAAATTCCATTTCAGGTACTGTTTTTGATCATAAATCCGAGACACCTGGTTTGGGTGCTGAAATATCCCAAGATTTTTTTGAAGATCAATTTATTGGAAAACTTATTTCCAATGAAGATACTTACCAGTCAATTGAAGTTAATAAGCCAGGTAATCCTCTAAATGAATACCAAGTAGATGGGATAAGTGGTGGTACTTTTACTAGTGTTGGAGTAGAAGAAATGATGAGTAGAACTCTAGTAGTTTATCATAAGTACATTAAAAATTTAAATAAATCATAATCTGCAAAATATGTCAGAACAAGCAGTAGTAGTTGAAGAAAAAAAGAAGGTAGTTAAGGATAGAGAGCCACTATTTTCTAAAAAAAATAAAAAGTTAATTTCTGATCCACTTGACGAAAACAATCCTATTACTATACAAGTATTAGGAATTTGCTCGGCACTAGCTGTAACTGTTCAGATGAAAGCAGCAGTAGTGATGTCTGTAGCAGTTTTATTCGTTCTTATTTTAGCTAATGTTTCTATTTCTTTAATCAGAAACTTGATTCCTAATAGAATTAGAATTATTGTTCAGTTAGTTGTGGTAGCAGCTTTAGTAATTGTCGTAGATCAAGTACTAAAGGCTTACCTTTTTGATGTTTCTAAGGAATTATCAGTTTTTGTTGGTTTAATAATCACTAATTGTATCATAATGGGAAGACTAGAAGCTTTTGCATTAGGAAATAAACCTTGGCCATCAGCTTTAGATGCTATTGGAAATTCGCTAGGTTACGGAATGGTTTTAGTAATTGTGTCCTTTTTTAAAGAACTATTTGGTTCTGGAAAATTATTTGGATTTGAAATTTTTGGAAATGCTACAGAACAAACTGGATTATATGCTATCGGGTATATGGATAATGGTTTAATGTTACTTCCCCCTTCTTCATTAATCTTAGTTGCAGTATATATTTGGATTCAAAAACTAAGGAACCCTAGCTTAATAGAAACTCATTAAAATTTGATATGGATTTAGTAAATATTTTTATTAGAAGTGCCTTTGTAGATAATATGATTTTTGCCTTCTTTTTTGGAATGTGCTCTTATTTGGCGGTTTCTAAAACAGTAAAAACAGCCTTTGGTCTAGGAATGGCAGTTATTTTTGTCTTAGTGGTAACTATTCCAATTAATTACTTAATTGAAAATTATGTTCTCAAAGAAGGAGCTTTAGGTTGGCTAGGGAAGGAATTTTCATCTGTTAATTTAAGTTATCTTACATTTATTATGTTTATCGCGGTTATTGCCTCTACAGTTCAGTTAGTTGAAATGATCGTAGAAAAAATATCTCCTGCACTTTACGGAGCCCTAGGAATTTTTTTACCACTCATAGCTGTTAATTGTGCCATTTTAGGTGGCGCTTTATTTATGCAAGAAAAACAATTTGGTACAATAGGTCAAGCAACCGTCTATGGATTAGGATCGGGTGTGGGATGGTTTATCGCTGTTGTACTTATAGCAGCAATTAGAGAAAGAATAAGATATGCAAATATACCAGGACCTTTAAGAGGGGTTGGAATGGCATTTTTAATTACAGGTTTAATGGGCCTAGCTTTTCTAGGTTTTATGGGTTTTGAAATATAATTTGAAAAAGGTTTATAAATGGAAATAATTACACCAATCATATTTTTGCTAGCTATCGTTTTAACACT
>TARA_Y200000002_G_scaffold378551_1_pt1 | contig 10084 bp, 9 predicted proteins | sample TARA_Y200000002 | Tara Oceans TARA_Y200000002 (sample SAMEA2619388) | marine metagenome | biome: marine biome (ENVO:00000447); feature: surface water layer (ENVO:00002042); material: "saline water (ENVO:00002010), including plankton (ENVO:xxxxxxxx)" | depth 5 m | reverse complement strand
ATAGTATAAATGAATCTTCAAACTGTAAAAAATAGATTTGGAATAATAGGTAATTCTGATGGCTTAAATAGAGCTTTAGATGTTGCTATACAAGTAGCACCGACTGATATTACTGTTTTAATTACCGGCGAAAGCGGTACTGGCAAGGAAAACATGCCTAAAATTATTCATCACTACAGCTCTAGAAAACATCATGAATATATTGCTGTAAACTGTGGTGCAATTCCAGAAGGAACTATAGATTCCGAACTTTTTGGACATGAAAAAGGTGCTTTTACAGGTGCAACAGACAGTAGGAAAGGATATTTTGAAGTAGCTGATGGAGGTACTATTTTCTTAGATGAAGTTGCAGAACTTCCTTTACCAACTCAAGTAAGACTTCTTAGAGTTTTAGAAACTGGGGAGTATATGAAAGTAGGTGCTTCTAAAGTAAAAAAAACAGATGTAAGAATAATTGCTGCAACAAATGAAAATGTTCAAAAAGCCATTCAAAAGGGGAAATTTAGGGAAGATTTGTTTTACAGATTAAGTACAGTCCCCATTTATCTGGCCCCTTTGCGAGAAAGAAAAGACGATATTCATTTACTATTTAGAAAGTTTAGTGCCGATTTTGCTGAAAAATATCGGATGCCTGGAATCAGACTCAACTCTAAAGCCGTCCAATTATTAGAAAATTATTTATGGCCTGGTAATATTAGACAGCTTAAAAATGTAGCAGAACAAATTTCTGTTATTGAAGAAGCTAGAGAAGTAAGTACGGAAGTTTTAGGTAACTATTTGCCCAATAATAATGACAGAAATCTTCCAATGATTATTGATGGAAAAAAAGAAAAAGAATCATTTTCAGAAAGAGATTTACTTTATAAAGTGTTATTTGAGATGAAGCAAGACGTTACTGAAATGAAAAGAGTAATTATAGATTTGTTAAATAATAATGATTTATCAAATAATGAAAAAAATGAACTTATTACAAAATTAAATGTTTCTAAAAACAGAGATACTGATTCTAATTTTAATGAAACAAATAACCACCCAATACCATTTGAAGAAAAGCAAATAGAGCCATCTATTCAGCCTTATAATATTTCTTATCAGGAAAGTGTCGAAATTGAAGAGTCTCTATCTCTTGAAGAAAGAGAGAAAGAATTGATTAAAAAAGCCCTTAAGAAACATAATGGTAAAAGAAAAAATGCTGCTAAAGAATTAGGAATTTCAGAAAGAACTCTTTACCGAAAAATTAAAGAATTTGAAATTTTGAAATAGATGAAAATAATTAAAAATATATATTTCGTTTTATTTCTAAATTCATGTGCATTACCACAGTTTAGTTTTAAATCGGGAGGTTCAGAAACCAAAGAAATAGATGCTAAAACTGTTCAAGTAGATTATTTTCCGAATTTGAGCGCAATTGGTGGTCCATTTTTAGGAGCTTCATTTACTGAAAGCTTAAGAGATATAATGCAATCTCAAACAAAGTTAAACATAGTTTCTGAAAATGCGGATTTGCAAATATCAGGAAACATTAAAAATTACAACATAACTCCAGTCAATATTCAAGCTGGTAGTGAGACTGCAGCTCAAAATAGATTAAAAATGACTATATCATTAGATACTTATTATAAAAAAAATGACTCAATAGGATTAACCAAAACTGCTTTTAGTGCATTTGTAGATTATAACGCTAATACCGATTTTAGTTCTATTGAGGAGTCATTAGTTGAAGACTTAAATTATCAAATTACACAAGATATTTATGATAAAATATTTGGAGGAGAATGGTAGAATATCAAATAAAAGATTTAAACCAACTAATTGAAAATCCTGAAAAAGTTAATGAAAAAGAACTAACTTATATTTCGGAACTTACCAATAAATATCCTTCTTCAAATTTTTGTTTTTTTATGCTTACCAAAATACTTCATTACCAAAAAAGAATTGGATATGAAAAATCATTGAATAGCGCAGCGCTTAGATTTGGAAATAGAACATTACTTTACGACATAATTCACTCTAGAAAAAAGGATTTAAAAAACACAACTTCTAGCATTAATACTACAGATTCTATAGCATTAAATAATGATATCAATGAGTTAGAAAAAAACATATATGGTAATTTAATACAAAATCAACTTATAGAAGAAATTGAATTAAAACCACAAGATCAAAATAAAATAGTTATTGAAGCCAACTCAACTAAAGAGTTTATGTTATTTGAAGAATGGTTAACAGTGAAGGAAACCAAAAATACAAATACTACTACAGATATTGATTCAATCATTAAAAATCTTAATAAACGAAGAATTGTTAAAGAAAAGCAAGATTTTTATTCTGGCGTAAAAGCTGCTAAAAATAGTTTACAAGAAAATGATGATTTTAATACTGAAACACTTGCTGAAATCTATGTAAAACAAGGTAATTATCCTAAGGCGATTAAAATCTATGAGCAATTGATGTTGTCTAATCCAGAAAAAAAACTTTTCTTTGCAAGCCGAATAAATTATATCAAACAAAAAACTCAACTTTAGTTATGGGAACTTTATTAATGATTTTGTCAACTTTAACAGCAATACTTTTAATAGTAGTAGTTTTGCTTCAAAATTCTAAAGGTGGAGGTTTAGATTCTTCTTTTGGAAATACTAGCCAGCTTGGTGGAGTTGCTCAATCTACTGAAACTATAGAAAAAGCTACTTGGACTTTGGCTGGGGTTATGGGTTTATTAAGTTTACTGGCTGCCTTCAATTTTGGAAGCGGAAATAAAGAAATCTCTTCTGACATAGACAAGAACGAGGGAGTTAGTTTGCCTTCTACCAACGATCCAGTTAATTTACCAACAGAACTACCTAATCAGTAAATAAATAGTAATGTCACGATGTCATTTCTTAAGTTAAAAATGGTCATTTTGACTTTTTTAAAACATCAAAATATATTCTGGCACAAAATGTGCCTAATAATTAATAATAAATCAATAAAAATTATACAATGTCAATAAATGTAAAACCACTTGCTGATAGAGTTATTATAGATCCAGCACCTGCAGAGGAAAAAACTGCTGGTGGAATTATAATACCAGATACAGCAAAAGAAAAACCTAAAACAGGAACTGTTATAGCTGCTGGAAGCGGGAAAAAAGATGAACCCGTAACTGTAAAAGAGGGGGATACCGTTCTTTATGGACAGTATAGCGGAACTGAAATTAAAATAGATGGAAACGATTATCTCATAATGAGAGAAAGTGACATTTTTGCAATTGTTAAATAAATAAATTAAAAAAAATGGCTAAAGAAATAGTTTTTGATGTAGAAGCAAGAGATCGATTAAAAAAAGGAGTTGATGCCCTTGCAAATGCTGTCAAAGCTACATTAGGTCCTAAGGGAAGAAATGTAGTAATTGATAAAAAATTTGGTGCTCCCCAAATAACTAAGGACGGTGTAACCGTTGCGAAAGAAATAGAATTAAAAGATCCTGTTGAAAATATGGGTGCTCAAATGGTTAAAGAAGTTGCTTCTAAGACTAACGACACTGCAGGTGATGGTACAACAACAGCCACTGTTTTAGCACAAGGAATTATTAATGCAGGTTTAAAGAACGTTGCTGCTGGAGCAAATCCAATGGATTTAAAAAGAGGAATTGATAAAGCTGTAGCAACTGTAGTAGGTGAGTTGAGAAAGTTATCTAAAGATGTAGGTTCTGATAATGATAAAATTAAACAAGTTGCCTCTATTTCTGCAAACAATGACCAATCTATTGGAGGATTAATTGCTGAAGCTATGAAAGTTGTTGGTAAAGATGGAGTCATTACAGTTGAAGAAGCAAAAGGAACTGAAACAGAAGTAAAGACAGTAGAAGGAATGCAGTTTGATAGAGGATATTTATCACCATATTTTGTAACAAATGCAGAGAAAATGATTGCTGATTTAGAAACTCCTTACATATTAATTTATGATAAGAAAATTTCTAACATGAAAGATCTTCTTCCAGTTCTAGAACCAGTTGCACAAACTGGAAAACCTTTATTGATAATTGCTGAAGATGTTGACGGAGAAGCATTAGCAACACTTGTTGTTAATAAAATAAGGGGCTCTCTTAAAATAGCCGCAGTAAAAGCTCCTGGTTTCGGTGACAGAAGAAAGGCCATGTTAGAAGACATTGCTATACTAACTGGAGGAACTGTCATCTCAGAAGAAAGAGGATTTAAAATGGAAAACACCACAATAGATATGCTTGGCACCTGTGAAAAAGTTGAAATTGATAAAGATAATACTACACTCGTTAATGGTGCTGGAACTAAAGAGGACATTTTAGCAAGGACAAATCAAATAAAAGCCCAAATTGAAACCACTACTTCTGACTATGATAAAGAAAAGTTACAAGAAAGATTAGCAAAACTTGCTGGTGGTGTAGCTGTTCTTTATGTTGGCGCTGCAACTGAAGTGGAAATGAAAGAGAAGAAAGATAGAGTTGATGATGCTTTAGCTGCTACTAGAGCTGCAGTTGAAGAGGGCATTATTCCTGGAGGTGGAGTTGCTTACATAAGAGCTGCAAGTTCCTTAGACGAGAATAGTGGTGAAAATGAAGATGAATGTACAGGTATTAAGATAGTGAAAAGAGCTATTGAAGATCCTTTAAGAACTATTGTCGAAAATGCTGGTGGTGAAGGTGCTGTAATTGTACAAAAAGTGAAAGAAGGAAAAGGCGATTTTGGATATAATGCTAGAACTGATAAATACGAATCGTTATTAAAAGCGGGTGTTATTGATCCAACTAAAGTTTCTAGAAGTGCATTAGAAAATGCTGCTTCAATTGCGTCTATGATGTTGACCACTGAATGTGTCATTTCAGATGAACCTGAAGATGAAGCTCCAATGCCTCCAATGGGTGGTGGCGGAATGCCAGGGGGAATGCCAGGAATGATGTAATAAATACTGAAATTAAAATTTATAAGCCCATATTGAATATGGGCTTTTTTTATTTTGAATTTTTGATTATTTGATCTACGATGGTCGGGTCTAATAAGGTAGATATATCTCCCATATTAGAGAAATTTTGTTCGGCAATCTTTCTTAAAATTCTTCTCATAATTTTACCTGATCTAGTTTTAGGTAATCCACTAACAAATTGAATTTTATCCGGCTTAGCAAGGGCCCCTATCTCAGTCTTAACAGTATTTATAATTTCATTGGCTAACTTTTCTTCTTCCAGTGAATTGTTTTCTAAAATTATATAGGCATAAATACCTTGCCCTTTTACATCATGTGGAAAACCAACAACAGCACTTTCAATTACCAAAGGATGTTCGTTAATTCCATTTTCCACTTCTGCTGTTCCAATTCTGTGTCCAGAAACGTTTATTACATCATCTACTCTTCCTGTAATTCGGTAATAACCATCCTCGTCCCTTTTGCATCCATCGCCCGTAAAATATTTTCCTTTATAGGTATTAAAATATACTTCCTTGCATCTTTTATGATTTCCATATATAGATCTTATCATACTAGGCCAGGGAAATTTAATACATAAATTACCTTGGACTCCATTTCCTTTAATTTCTTGACCCTTAGCATTGACTAAACATGGTTGAATTCCTGGCAAGGGCAGTGTTGCAAACGTAGGTTTAGTTTTAGTAATGTTTGAAAGTGGTGAAATCATTATTCCCCCTGTTTCGGTTTGCCACCAAGTATCTACAATAGAACACTTTTCTTTTCCTATATGTTTATGATACCAGTGCCATGCTTCTTCATTTATTGGTTCTCCAACACTTCCTAGTGTTTTTAAAGAGTCTAAATTATATTTTTCAATAATCTCGGTTCCATATGCCTGAAGAGCTCTAATAGCAGTTGGTGCAGTATAAAAAATATTGACTTGGTGTTTGTCACAAATTTCCCAAAATCTTCCTGCATCTGGATAAGTGGGGACCCCTTCAAACATAAGAGTTGTTGCACCTGCTAATAAAGGGCCATATATAATATAACTATGACCAGTAATCCAACCAATATCAGCAGTGCACCAATAAATGTCATTTTCTTCATATTGAAATACATTTCTAAAACTGTATTCTGCATATACCATATACCCTCCACAGTGGTGTTGTACACCTTTTGGCTTTCCTGTTGAACCAGAAGTATATAAAATAAATAAAGGATCTTCAGAATCCATAATTTCAGGTGAACAATAGTTGTCGACTTTAGCAACTTCTTCATGCCACCAGAAATCTCTTTTAGATTTCATAAAGATTCTTTCTCCTGTTCTTCTTAAAACAATACAACTTTGAATGGAGTTGCACTCATTTAAAGCGTTATCAACAATATTTTTTAAATTCATTTCTTTAGTTCCCCTAAAAAGACCATCACTGGTTAGGAGTATATTACACTTGGCATCATTAATTCTATCTGCTAAAGCTTTTGCTGAAAAACCTGCAAAGACTACCGAATGAATAGCTCCTATCCTTGCACATGCTAAAGTAGCTATTGCCAATTCTGGAACCATCGGCATATATAAACAAATTCTGTCGCCTTTTTTTGCACCATGACTTTTTAAAACATTACAAAAATTACATACCTTTTCATGAAGTTCACTGTAAGTAATTTTAATAGCTGCTTTATTTGGATCATTAGGTTCCCAAATAATAGCTGTTTTTTTTGCATTTTTTTCTAAGTGTCTGTCTAAGCAATTTTCTGTTATATTTAATTTTGCTCCTATGAACCAATTCACTTCTGGAGTTTCAAACTCCCATTTAAGAATCTGACTCCATTTCTTATTCCAGTTGAAAGATAGAGCCTTTTCTTCCCAAAATAATTCTGGATTTTCGACACTTTTTTGATATTCAATTTGATACTCTGAAATGCTTTCAATTTTCTTCATGTCTTATTTTTGATTAAAATAAGAAAATCATAGGAAAGTTTCAATTCAAAAACAACCATTTTAAACCAAATTTCAAATATCTGTCTGGAAATGGGTAATGCAAAGCAGAAAAATAATTATTACCCAATAAGCCACTATTTAGATGAGTTAGCATAGCAAATACTTGAACATCTTGAATAGTACCTTTTAATAATAAATCAATAATTAAATATTCATTTTGAAGAAAAGTATTACTTACTGAAAACTGATTAATTTCAGGTAAGTAGTTAGGTAAATAATAACTACTAAACGCTCTAGCATTTATACCCGCTTCTATCTTAAACTTATTTTTTTTATTTAATAACAAATAATTCATCTTTAATTGGCCAATCCAATTAGGTAATTGAAAAATACTAGCCCCACCTAGGTATTGATAAATTAGTTCTGAAAGTAACGTTAATTTATTTTTGGAGACTAAATTACTTATAGAGGTTTTAACAATTTGAACAGAAGAACTGAGTTGAGAGGGAATTCCATATTCTTTAAAATATATAGCATTATTTATCCCATAATATTCGGACCTTAATTTGAAAGATTTAATACTAAGAGACGCATCTATATAACCTAAAAAAATATCATTTAAATTATTATCCCATTTATGATGATTACTATCAAAATAATTTAATTCTAGAACAGGAGTGTACTTTTTGAATTCACTTAGAATGGACAAAATAAGACTACTTGACAGTTTTTTGGTAAATGAGATAGAATAGTTATAATTATTTTTTTTGTATCCAAAGAAATAATATTCACTTTCTAGATGTAGTGCGTTTTTATTATTCGAGAAAGTATAGTTAATATTAAAAGCTTGATTGGTTATCAATGAATCTATACTATGATTTTTTTGAGATAAAACTTGAGAAAACCAACCAACATTAAAGATCTTACTTATTGAGTCAGTTATAGAAGAGTAATTGTAATATATAGAATTCGATAAAACTTCAATTGAAAATGTGTCATTTGAACTAAAACTATTTTTAAAATTATATAAAAATAAATCTGCATTTAAACTGTCAAAATAGGTTCTAGATTTTTTTTCTAATGACGTACAAAAAAGTATTTTTTTGGAACTAGGATATATGGAAGAATCTCTTTTACTTTTTAAACGCCAATTCTGATTGATGTAAAATTTCCAGAATTTTTCATTGGAATATGCATGATCCATATTTACCTCTAAAATTTTTCTATTCGATATAATATCCTCTGAATTTATAAAAGAAGAATCATTCTCCAAACCTCCGTTCTGTTGATTATACTTTCTGTGATGTTTAAGTCCAACTAAAAAAGAATAATTAGAATCTAGAGAATGACTATAATAATGAGCTTGAAAATAATTGTGATTAGTAGATTGATTAGAATAATATCCATCGTGGCTTCTTTTTAAAAAGGATAATGCATAATACGATCTATTTGAAATAGATTGATTATGATAAATAGATAAATTTTGTTCTAATTCGTCTCCAATTATATACTGCGCATCTAATATTGGTGTTAAATTTTTAATGAATGGTAAATCTTTTTGTTCTTTTGAAAACATAAAATGTTGGTCAAATGAAGATAATACCTTCTTATTGAAGTTTATGGATCTATAGATACTACCAGGACCACCAAAAAATAAATTGTAATTATTTGAATCTGGATACAAAGACATTTGGTTCCAAATGGTTGGATTTTTTATTGAGTCGCTTTTACTGTAATAAGAACCAAAGGAAAAAATTAAAAAAAAGATGAACCAATTTTTCATACATAGTGAAAATATAAAAAAAGGCCATACCAAATAGATATGACCTTTAAAGCTTAAAAAAAATCTAACTAAGCCTGAGTTGCAGGACCTCCAAAGTTTAATGGTATTGAAGATATTTGATCTGTCTCCTTAATAGGACCATGAGACTTTTCATATTTAGATAAATTATCTGAAAGAGCACGATGTAATTTTTTGGCATGTTCTGGTGTCATAACAATCCTAGATTTAACTTTCCCCTTAGGAACTCCAGGCATTATTCTAATGTAGTCTAGAATAAACTCAGAAGCAGAATGTGTAATAATTGCTAAATTGGAATAGATTCCTTCTGCAATTTCTTCAGAAAGTTCAATGTTAATTCCTGGTTGTTTTTTATCCTCAGACATATCTTAACTTTCTACTTTTTCTTCAACATTTTCTTCATCTTGGCTACTCATTCTATTCAAATCTTCAATAGACCCAACTATTAGATCTCTAAATTTTCTCATTCCTGTACCAGCTGGAATTTTATGTCCAACTATTACATTTTCTTTCAAGCCAAGCATATGGTCTACTTTACCATTTACAGCAGCTTGATTAAGAACCTTAGTTGTTTCTTGAAATGACGCTGCGGAAATAAAACTATCAGTATGTAATGATGCTTTAGTAATCCCTTGTAAGATTGGTTCAGCAGTTGCAGTTAGAGCATCTCTTGAATCCACAAGTTTTTTGTCGTTTCTCTTTAAAGCAGAATTTTCATCTCTCAATTTTCTTGCAGAAACAATTTGTCCTGCCTTAAGCTCTGGAGAGTCACCAGAATCAGTAACTACTTTTTTGCCAAAAATTTTGTCATTTTCTAAAATGAATTCCCACTTATTAACAGCTGTATTTTCTAGAAATTTAGTGTCCCCAGGATCATTTACTTGAACTTTTCTCATCATTTGTCTAACAATAACTTCAAAATGCTTGTCGTTAATCTTAACACCCTGTAATCTGTAAACTTCTTGGATTTCATTGACTATATATTCTTGAACTGCTGTAGGCCCCTTAATTGATAATATATCTTTTGGAGTAATAGCTCCATCTGAAAGGGTTTGTCCAGCTTTAACAAAATCGTTTTCTTGAACTAATATATGCCTAGAGAGTGGAATTAAATACTTCTTAACCTCTCCAGTTCTAGCTTCGATAACAACTTCTCGATTCCCTCTTTTAATTCTTCCATAAGAAGCAACCCCATCAATTTCAGAAACTACAGCCGGATTTGACGGATTTCTAGCTTCAAACATTTCTGTAACTCTAGGAAGACCGCCAGTAATATCACCTGATTTTCCAGATTTTCTAGGAATCTTAACCATAACGTCTCCTGATTTGATCTTATCTCCATCCTTGATAATAATGTGGGCATCTACAGGTAAATTGTAAGATTTTAAATCCTCCCCTGATTTATCTAAAACAGAAATGGTAGGT
>TARA_Y200000002_G_scaffold88747_2_pt1 | contig 10093 bp, 6 predicted proteins | sample TARA_Y200000002 | Tara Oceans TARA_Y200000002 (sample SAMEA2619388) | marine metagenome | biome: marine biome (ENVO:00000447); feature: surface water layer (ENVO:00002042); material: "saline water (ENVO:00002010), including plankton (ENVO:xxxxxxxx)" | depth 5 m | reverse complement strand
TTTTATTATAAAGCATATTTTGTGGGACCGCTTTTATTGAATAAAAATTAGTGCGCTTTTAATGTAGATCCTTTAATGCTGTAATTATGTCAAAAAAGATTACGTCACGCAAAGGTTCTAGTTTACAAAAAAGTGCGTACAAAGCGCCGGATTTTCTTGTAGACCTACTAAATGCTCGTTCACCCACTGGACACGAATATGAAGCCCAAGCTGTCGTGGACAAACAGGTCATGCCTGTTGTCGATGAATATCGTAAAGACACCATGGGTAATCGTTTTGCTACGGTGAACCCAAAAGGGGATCCATCCATACTTTTTACCGGTCACATCGATGAATTGGGCCTCATTGTAACGTATATTAACGAGAAAGGATTTGTTTATTTCGACACACTAGGTGGTCATGACAAGTCCATGATTTCTGGTCGACGCGTATCAATTTTGACCCGTGATGGAGTTGTAAAAGGTATAACTGGAAAGCGAGCGATTCACTTGATGAGTGCGGAGGATCGTAAAAAAGTACCTCAGACGCATGAAATTTGGATTGATCTAGGAGTTGCATCAAAGTCAGAAGCCGAAGCGCTCGTACGAATAGGTGACTGCGCAGTCTATGATCAAAGTTTCGAACTCGTGCGCGGTAGCGTTGGCGTTGCAAGGGCGTTTGATGATAAGGCAGGAGCTTATGCTGTACTCGAGGCAGTGCGTAGGCTGTCTAAATATAAATTATCGGCTCGAGTGACCGCTGCAGCTACCACTCAAGAAGAAATTGGTACACGCGGCGCAATTACCGCAGCTTTTTCTGAAAATCCAGACTTTGCTATTGCAGTGGATGTTGGGCACGCGACCGATTCTCCAGATTGTGATCCACGAAAATATGGCAGTTTTAATCAGGGTGGTGGACCTATTATTTGCCGTGGTCCAAATATTAATCCAGTAATCTTTGAGCGCATCGTGGCAGTCGCCGAAAAATCAAAAATTGCATATCAACTTGAGGCTGACCCACGCCCAACCGGTACTGATGCTCGGGCCATACAAGTGGCTCAAGCTGGAATAGCTACTGGCCTTCTTTCCATTCCACTTCGTTACATGCACACACCCAGTGAGATGGTTGACTTAGAAGATATTGAGTCGACAGTACAGTTACTTGTAGCAGTGGCTCGATCGCTTAAGCAAGGTGATCGTGGAGTTTGGTGATCTACTTACAAAGCATCTGCTAAATCCTCGAGCGGATAGGTCCAAATTTCAGATAATGTTGGGTGGTACCATTGTACTTTTAATAGATCGTGTACAGTTGCCTTTAGGCTAGCCGCTACAGCCATGGAGTGAATCAGTTCTCCTGCATCTTTTCCTACACACTGCGCTCCTAAGATTTTTCCAGATAGATCGCAGTAAACCTCAACATATCCATGTTTTGCATTCATAAGCATCGATTTACCGTGATCATCAAAAGGATAATCTGCAGAGAGGTATTTAGCTCCAAGGTCATCTAATTGCTGTTTGCTAGGTCCGACCTGTGCAACTTGCGGATCTGTAAAAACAACGCTCACTAAAGAGTCATAACTTACAGGATCAGCTACTCTACCAGTTGCATGTTTCGCAGCTGCTTCGCCTTGAAGTATTGCAACATGAACAATTTCATGAGGGCCTGTAACGTCACCGCTTGCATAGACCTTTGGATTGGTTGTTTGCTGGAATTTATTACAAATAATTTGTCCATTTTTGCTTGTAGAAATACCTGCTTTACTAAGATCCAATCCTTGCGTGGCTGGCTTACGACCGAGCGCGTTTAAAAGATGAGGAGTCTGGATGGAAAGACTTTCACTTTCGTGTTCAAAGATAACTTCATATTGTCCATTAACTGTATTTACCGATTGAAGAGACGTGCCTGTGTACAGGACAATTCCTTCTTCGCGAAATTTATTTTTGATGACTGCAGATGCTTTACTTGATAAGCCTTTAAGTAGGTGATTACTACGCTGTATAAGTGTGACTTTAGTACCGATTCGAGTGAGGAACTGAGCAAGTTCACAAGCCACAACTCCTCCACCAAGTACCACCACCTCTTTGGGTGCGAAGTCTAGATTTAATAAATGGTCACTGGTCCAGCAATTACTCTCTGCTAATCCCGGAATATTCGGAGTGGCAACAACCGATCCAGTCGCGACCATGAAATGATCTGCTGATAATATCTGACCGTTGCCGAGTTGGACCTTATCTTTATCAATAAACTTTGCCTTGTTTCTAAATAAGGTAAAGCGGTTGCTTTGTAATTGTTCCCCACGGTAGTGCGCGAATTCTTTTACAAGCGCTTGCTTACGCTTCTGTAACGTGGGCATATCAATGACCGCTGCTGGAATTTTTAGTCCAAAACTAGTGGCTTGCTTCGCATCATAGAGCAATTGCCCGGAGTACAGTAATGCTTTTGAGGGCATACATCCTCGTAAAATACAGAGACCACCTAATGTATCAGCAGAATCTATGATAGCAACGCGCTGTACTGACTCGCGCGCAGTTCGAGCAGCAGCGTATCCGCCACTACCTCCACCTATTACAATATAATCAAAATGCTGGGTCTGCATATGCGTGAGTTAGACCAAATGGAATCTATTTAGTTATATCTTTGTATTCTCCGGTGAAAATAGGAACTCCACGCTCCTTATCGGAAATGACTAATTGAGGCTTTGTATCTAGAGAATCTGAATCTACTCGGCTGATTTTAGCCCATCGCATAGCACTAAAGAAAACGATAAAAAAGCTTAGAAATACCGCAGGAGACATGAATGGAGAATCGCAGAAAGCTAATACTACGACTCCCGCGCAGCCAATGAGTAGGTGCTGACTTAAAACAACATTTCGTCTCTCCCTAAGGTATTCTAACAAAACAATGAGACACGTAATAGGAAGTAATAAAGCACCGACAAGTCCTAACTCTGCTAAATAATGAACAACGTCAGTAGAAGCACGATCATACTTTGCGCCTAATATTGTATCTGCAGTATAAAAAGGTGCAATTTGTGCAAAGCTATCGAATCCCCATCCCAAAAGTGGTCGGTCTTTAAATATTTCTAATGCAGCTTGATGAAGAACATTAGAATCAGAAGTATCCGTATCGAACTGAAATAGACGAACGATAGTTGCAGCAAATATAATAGAACTACCGAGACCACAAAAAAGAGCGATTAGATTACGGTTTCTATCGTTTGATTTCGTTAAAAAATGTATAGCTACAAACATTAGCAAAATGGAAAATGTAATAAGTAATACGGTACTCGGCCATTTTGCTTGAATTATAAATCCACTGGCAGCTAGTAAAGTAGCCCCAGTTAAATACCATGGGCCTGAGGAATCAATAAAGCTGCCGTTCGGGTCATATCGAGAATTTAGTAGAGCCATGCCAATGCACGCAGCTGTCCAAATAGTTGCGAATGCAGCCCAATGTCCATCGTATGGAAAAAATGCAAAGAAGTCCGATTGACCCGTACCATTTGTAAAAATCACATCATTTGCCCCCATAGCTACTTGTAGGTATCCAAGCACTGCTAAAATAACTGCTAGTAGACAAAATAGCGGCAAGGCACGTTCAAAGAATGATCGAGACTTTGGTACAATATACAGGTTCATGCACAGCAAGTATATAGATGCGTAGGTGAGCACCGCTAACCATGTTTTAGCTGTAATGACAGAGGTTGGAAGCCAGACAGAAGTAGCTATAATGGAATCATATAATTGTCCGTCGAATTCTATACTAACCACAGGGTTGTTCATAAGGCCGACAACAAATTGTAAGCATAAAAATGTAATAGGAGCACTGTAGATCCAAAAGCGCCGCCATAAGGCAACGATAATGAATGGGTGGTTGCGCTCGTGAACTTTTAGGATTGCTGGAGCTAAGATGCCTAAGATTAAAACAAATCCCATCGTCCAGTACGAACGCGGTTCGGCTATAGTAAATAGTACAAGCGAAGCAACTAGAAGGCTGGAGAGCGTTAAGCGCTCAGCTATAGTAAATGTGTCGCGGAGTAATCTTTCGCGCTCATTTATTTTTACTGTAGGTGAATCTTGGCTCACATTAATGGCAGTTGTAAAATTTTGCTATAGGTCTAACTAGAAGATAGTCTTATTCTATAATTAGTATGACGAATATTTTATATTTTTAGATAGCTGTCGAGTACTTGTAATCGTAAAAATTCAGTGTGGTTAGAACTAGTTAAATCTCTTCAGAGTAGTTTGCGAATATCAGGTATTTGGTAAGCTCTTTGTCCGCTAGTAAGACGTTCAATATACTTATCTGGCTGACGGTCATCTGGCATTTGATCCTCAAATTCATCTTCCTCGATAGGGGTTAGTTCATCCAAGTAAAGAGATACACGTCGGGCCTCGATTTCGAGGACTTCCGCTGGATTTTGGATACGCCCTTTTTTAACTAATAAGAATCTACAAGGGTAATGGTTTTTGGTGTAACGATCTTTAAACTCTTTCACCCAGTTATTTTTAATGCCTGCTCGAGCGGCTAGCAAGATAATATCCGAAAAGTGAATACAGGCATCAAACCAAGTTTGTGCCTTTGGATTGGACTCCAAGAAACCGCAATGAACGACTGTAAGTACACGTGCGATAGTACAGTCATTAAGATCTACCCAATCTTTAATTGCTTCTATAAAATCTGCAGGGTTAGAATCTCCAGGCGCTAGAAAAAATATTTTTTCTGCGGCTGTATTTATTTCACTATGTAATAATTTAGAATCCTGAAGAGTGGATTCAATGACACTGACATTTTCCAGGGCTAATAGTGCTGCATCCGTTTTAGAAGGGACTTCATTTTTCGGCCTACAGAACAGGACTTGTTCTTCACTACCGATACCTTCTTTAATTAAGTCGTAAAGAATGTCTCGACGCTCGGAACCACTCAAGCCAAGCATGACATAAACAAGCGGGGCTTTATGCATAGCTTAAAATTTAAATGACTCGCACTGCGCTTTGTGACGCATCCAGTGGTCGACGAGTACAAGCGCTGCCATAGATTCTACTATTGGTACAGCACGTGGCACAACGCATGGGTCATGACGACCGCGCCCCATTAGCTCAGTTGTTTTTCCTGATACATCCACAGTTTTTTGTTTCTGGATCAATGTAGCTGTTGGCTTAAATGCAACTCTGAAGACAATCTCTTCGCCGTTAGAAATCCCACCTTGAGCTCCTCCAGAGCGGTTAGTCTCTGTTCCAACCTGGCCATCTTTATTAATAAAAGAGTCATTGTGCTCGGATCCCTTTAATAAGCTACCATTGAATCCACTGCCAATTTCGAATCCTTTTGTTGCTGGTAATGATAACATAGCTTTAGCTAAATCAGCTTCAATTCTATCGAACACAGGTGCTCCTAAGCCAACTGGTAAATTGCGAATACGACATTCAATAAGGCCACCAACAGAATCACCTTCACTTCGTGCCTCACGAATACGCTCAGCCATCTTTTCAGCAGATTTTGCATCTGGACAGCGTACAGGATTACTTTCCACCAGCTCCAAGCTTGGAAAGTCTTTTATATTCGCTTCGATATCATGAACTCGTGTTATGTAGGCTCGAATGTCAATTTTACCAGCTCTTAGTAGTATCTTCTTAGCAATTGCACCTGCAGCCACGCGGCCTATTGTTTCTCTTGCAGAAGAGCGTCCTCCGCCCTCATGATTACGAACACCAAACTTTTCTTGGTAAGTATAATCTGCGTGAGAAGGTCGAAATTTGTCCTTCATCTCTGAATAAGCGGAGGGGCGATGGTCCGCATTTGGTACATAAATGGCAATCGGTGTACCTAGTGTAACTCCTTCATAAACTCCAGATATGATGGTGGCGCTATCAGTTTCTTTTCTTGGCGTAGTGATGTCACTTTGCCCGGGGCGCCTGCGATCGAGTTCTTGTTGAATGTCTTCGATCGAAAGAGGTAGGCGTGGCGGACACCCATCGATGACTACACCGATACCACCACCATGGCTTTCCCCCCATGTGGAGATGCGAAATAGTGTGCCGAAGGAATTGCCCATAATCTTTATTTAGTAGAAAGATTCTCCAAGTGAGAAGCCTTATTTCACTTCATTCATTGTGCAATAGGGCTAGGATAACTCATTCGGAGGATTCTCGCGCAGCCTTAGTGAGGCGAACCACATTTCTAACTGCGTTTTTTGTTATAATATTACCACTCGTGCTACGGCCGCGCACGGTAATATCTTTAAAAAAGACTTCTTCTTCAGTCTTTCTTAGGCGTGGAGCTGGCTTGAGATTAACTTTTACCGCATCTGGTGATTCGCTATTAGACTGGTAACAGGAGACATAAAAAATTCTCGATCCCGGTTTACCCTTTGTTAAATTGTACTCTTTATCACGTGTTACTCCGCCAATAGTAAAGTGTTTCATTAAAGTTGGACCGGTTTTACCGTCTCTGTAGACCATGCAATACGTTAAATTATTTGGTTCCGCACGATTGAATACGTCGATATGGAGAATGTTTTTACCAAAGAATGCTTTATTGCTAATTTTACTGACCTTTAGTGTGCCTTCTTGCGAAATAGCAATTATATCGCTTAGGTTTGAACATTTGCAAACTGGCTCGTCCTTTTTCATAGTAGTTCCTGCAAAGCCCTCTTTACGATCTACATAGAGTGTTTCATTGGCGATGACTACTTCATGTGCGACCACTTTTTGAAAAGAGGACAGTTCGGTCTTTCGCTCTCTTGCTTTGCCGTACTTTTTCTTTAAATCAGTGAACCATTTAATTGCATATTTAGTTAAGTACTTGAGATTTTTTTCAGTCTCTGTGATCGCCTCTTCTAGGGCTTTAATTTGCTCGTCGGCTTTAAAGGAATCAAACTTTGAGATTCGTTTAATCTTAATTTCTAGTAGGCGTAAAATATCTTCTTCGGTGATCGATCTTTTGAATGATTTCTTGTAAGGCTTGAGCCCATCTTGAACAGTAGTAATTACGCCTTCCCAAGTCTCTTCCTCTTCTATGCGTCGGTAAATTCGCTTTTCTATAAAGATTTTTTCGAGGGAGCTGAAATGCCATTTTTCTTCTAGTTCTCGTAGCTCTATATCAAGCTCACTTTTTAAGAGTTCTCGCGTTTTTTCTGTGGCTAAATAGAGTAAGTCTAGTGCTGAAAAAAAGTGAGGCTTCTCATTTTCGATTACACATATGTTGGTCGATACGGATACTTCACAGTCGGTAAATGCATACAAAGCTTGTTCTACTGTATCCGAATCAGCTCCCGATGGTAAATATAGGAGTATTTCCACATTTTCCGCGGTGTTGTCCTCAACTCGTGAAATTTTAATTTTCCCTTTATCATTAGCAGACAAAATAGAATCAATTAGCGAAGTCGTTGTTTTCCCAAAGGGCAGTTGCGTGATTGCTAGTAAATTTTTCTTACGCACTTCTATTTTCGCTCTAACTTTAACTCGTCCTCCACGCTTACCATTATTATATTCGGATACATCTGCGATACCTCCGGTTGGGAAGTCTGGTACTATGCTAGGTGACTGCTTGCGTAAAAGTGCAATGCAGGCGTCAATTAATTCACTGAAGTTGTGAGGTAAAATTTTGCAGGAAAGTCCTACAGCGATTCCTTCGGCTCCTTGCGCTAGAAGTAATGGAAATTTAACTGGTAGTGTTTCAGGTTCTTTATTGCGCCCATCATATGAGGCCAACCATTGAGTGGTTTTAGGATTAAAAACTACATCCAGAGCAAATTTGGAAAGACGTGCTTCGATATAACGTGAAGCCGCCGCCGAGTCTCCGGTAAATGTGTTTCCCCAATTACCTTGCATATCAATTAAAAGATCTTTCTGCCCAATTTGCACCATTGCATCTGCAATAGAAGCATCTCCATGCGGATGATACTTCATAGTATTACCAATTACATTCGCTACTTTATTATAGCGCCCATCTTCTAATTCGCGCATCGAGTGTAAAATGCGCCGTTGGACTGGCTTAAGCCCATCATTGGCATGCGGCACAGCACGCTCTAAAATTACATAGCTAGCATAATCGAGAAACCACTCGCTAAACATATGGTCGACGTGTCCTGATTTAGTTTGAAGATCAAACAATCCATCATTTGTGTCTTTCTCGTTCAGATCGGTTTCAGCGGACTGATCGAAGGGCAATTCGAGTGATTCTGCCTTATTTGGCGGCTTTTTCTTAGGCATGGAATACGTTGAAAATAGGGGGTAATAGTACTTTTATAGTGATGTTTTGCTCTTTTGTGAAAGTGTAATTCATCGGTTCTATCAAGTAGAAACCATCCGCCAATCGTAATTGTCTTCTACATTATCGTTTTGTTGCACTTTCTTGACTTGTGCTTGAGCTATTAATTTCTTCAACTTCAAACACTACATTCTGTATATTAATGAAGAAATTATTAGCCGCTAACCGCAGTGAAATTGCTGTACGAATTTTTCGGAGTGCCACAGAGCTTGCCTGCCGCACGGTGGCAGTTTATGCTAACGAGGATAGATTTGGAGTTCATCGTTTTAAAGCAGATGAGTCGTACCTTGTTGGAGAGGGCAAAGGTCCTGTTGCGGCATATCTTGATATTGATAGCGTCATTGACATAGCGAAGGCAAACAAAGTTGATTTAGTTCACCCAGGTTATGGGTTTTTGTCAGAAAATGCTGCTTTTGCCAATGCTTGTGAAGCAAATGGACTAAATTTCGTTGGGCCTAGCTCTGATTTATTGGCGCGGATGGGAGATAAAATTGAGGCGCGCAAAATTGCTGAAAAAGCTAATGTGCCTACTTTACCTGGGACTGAAGATCCAATAGCAGATCCATCGCAGGCTTTGAAAATCGCAAAAAGAATCGGTTTTCCATTAATAATTAAAGCCGCATTTGGCGGTGGTGGTCGCGGTATGCGTGTGGTTAAAGATCCCAAGCAGTTGAAGTCTTCACTGGAAGAGGCACAGGGTGAAGCACAGCGTGCATTTGGAAATTCAGCGGTCTTTTTGGAACGATATATTGAGCGTGCGAAGCATATTGAAGTTCAGATTTTAGGCGATAAGCAAGGTAATGTTGTACATCTACATGAGCGTGATTGCTCCGTGCAGCGCCGCCATCAAAAGGTGGTTGAAATAGCCCCTTCTATTGGACTACCAGATGATGTTCGCGCGGCTCTTTGTGATGCGGCAGTCCAAATTGCACGATCGATCGGATACTACAGCGCAGGTACCGTCGAATTTCTTTATGACTTGGATTGTGATGATTGGTTTTTTATTGAAATGAATCCACGAATTCAAGTCGAGCATACCGTAACCGAAGTGATTACCGGCATCGACATTGTCCGCAGTCAGATTTTAATTGCGCAGGGTCATAGTTTACACTCCCAAGAAATTGGAATCCCAAAACAGGAGTTAATTGCTCGTAATGGGGTAGCAATCCAGGCTCGTATAACGACAGAGGACCCTGAAAAGAATTTTGCGCCTGATTATGGAAAAATTGTCAATTATCGCTCCGCAGCTGGATTCGGTATTCGTTTAGATGGTGCGATGGGAGACACAGGATCTGTTATTACGCCTTATTATGATTCTCTTTTAGTTAAGTTAACCGCTTCGGCTAGCAACTTTGATTTAGCCATTCAGCGAATGGATCGTGCCCTCCGAGAGATGCGTATTCGTGGGGTAAAGACAAATATTCCTTTTATTGAGAATGTGATTAATCATCCGATATTTGTCTCTGGAAAAGCGACCACTACCCTAATCGATACATCGAAAGAATTATTTAATTTTAAGAGGCGTCGTGATCGCGCAACCAAGCTCCTTAACCTCTTGGGTGAGACAATTGTAAATGGCAATGATCAGGTCAAAGGACGCCCAGTTCCTATAATGGACCTACCAGTTATCGTACCTACTCATGACCATACTCACAACTTACCTAGGGGCACTAAGGACTATTTGACTAAATATGGTCCCGAAAAGTTTGCACAATGGACGCGCAAGCAAAACAAGTTGCTTGTAACCGATACAACAATGCGCGATGCACACCAGTCGCTATTAGCAGCTAGAATGCGCAGTTATGATCAATTGAAGGTAGCTGATGCGATAGCACAGCGAGCA
>TARA_Y200000002_G_scaffold382819_1_pt1 | contig 10104 bp, 8 predicted proteins | sample TARA_Y200000002 | Tara Oceans TARA_Y200000002 (sample SAMEA2619388) | marine metagenome | biome: marine biome (ENVO:00000447); feature: surface water layer (ENVO:00002042); material: "saline water (ENVO:00002010), including plankton (ENVO:xxxxxxxx)" | depth 5 m | reverse complement strand
TTTGAAACATTTAAAAGAACTCCAAAAATATCTTTTAATCAATTTTCTAAATATTTATAAGTAAATTAGGGATGTTTCAATTATTATTAAATAATCTATTAAATTTCACTACATAAACATATAATAAAATTAGTTTATATTATTTTACAATATTAATTATTATAATATAAAAATATGAATGAAGGATCAGTAATCAGCCAATTAAAGATCAATTTTTATAGAAGAATTGATAAACCTGATGAAGTAAGATTTCTAGACTCGTCAACACTTAATCATGCGATATGTCTTGAAATAGCTGAAGCTACATTTAATAACTCATTAATCTCATATGAAGATCTTTGTCACAAAATTCCAAGAAAAATAGGCGCTAGATCTACAATTCTTAATTCTCTCAATTATGCCGTCTCAAAAAAATTTTTTATCAAAAAAAACTATGAAAAAGATAAGCGAATAAAAACTTATGCTCTTTCAAAAGCTTTTCAGAGCACTGTAACAGAGTGGATTAACGAATTAAGAGAAGTTACAAGTAATTTTAAGTAATTAATTAAATAAAAGACCAGCTCCTAAAAGGCCTGTATCTTCTTTTATCTTAGTAATCTTAAAATTAATTTTTTTTACATCATTACAAAAAATGTAACTTCTAGTATCTAAAATTAATTTCTTAGTAAAATTACTGTTATTTAGTATTACGCCTCCACCTAAGACCACTAACTCTGGGTCTATTGTATTAATCAAATTGCCTATAAACGAAGCTAAAGAATTTGATATCTTGTCTAAGTAGGAATTTTTTTCATAGCTTGAATTCATTTTTGATATTTTTTTTATAATTGGCTTACCTGAGTAAAATTCTTCTGGGATCAAAGAATTAGTTTTATTAGTTTTAGGATTAAATAAGGAAATTTTTGAAGAACCAAAATGAATAGCATAACCCCTTGCACCTGTATAAATTTTGTTATCAATCATTAATGAGTAGCTTATTCCTGAACCAATATTTATATAAACAAAATTTTCTTTTCCCCTTCCATGCCCAAAAAATTTCTCAGCTCTTAAATGATTTCGTACATCGGAGTCAGCTTTGACTTTGATTTTTTTAGAAAACAAATTTTTGAAATCTAAATTGTTCCATTTAAAGTTATATGTGCCTTTAATGATCCCATTGTTATTTATAAGTTCTGGTACTCCTATTCCAACACAATCAATTCCTGAGTCTTTTAAAATAGTTTTTGCATTATTAATAATATTATTGAGGTTAGCCTTATCATTTTTAAATAATTTAGATGGGAATTCTATTTTTTTAGAAATATTACCTGTCAAAGTATTTACTATTCCCATTGAGGTCTTAGTGCCACCAATATCTATACCTAAGGATTTTGACATTATGATAAGTTTGATAATTTATCAGTAAATATTCTATATTTCTTGCATTTATAAATTATTGAAGCAGGCCATTTACTATTAAATTTAGCATTTTGGGCTATCATAGAAAATGCATACTTCTTCTCATTGCCAGTTAAGACTAAGGTGGCTGATTTTGATAAAGCAGATATTGTATTTAATCCAACCGTGAGACCATATTTGGGAACTTCATTGATAGATTTAAAATTAGGGAAAGTTTTCATGTTATCTCGTCTAGTCTCTTTAGTTAACTTAGTTATGTGAGTATTTTGATTTCTTTTAGAATAAATATTATTGAAAGCAACATGACCATCAGAACTACCAGATGCCAATAAAAAAATATCTATCCCTCCTATATTTTTTATTTGATGATCATATTTTGCTGGATCTAAAACATTTGGAAATAATATTCTTTCATTTGTTATTTTATGATTTTTTCTTTTTTTATAATTTAATAGTCTTTTAATTACCTGATTGCTAAATCTTACACAACTAAAGTGGCTCTTTGGATCAACTAAAGAGAAGCTATTTTTTCTTTTTAAAACATATTCATCCATCATAACTATTGTTAAGTTTTCTAGACTTATTTTTTTTTTATGTGATATTCGCCCTAGTTGATAATATGTTTTTGTTAAAGATCTACCACCTGGGCAACCTAGGATACATTTATTTTTTTTTTGGAGGAGTTCTAAGATTTCATTAGCAAGGTATTTAGCTAATTTATTACTATCAGAAAAATTTTTTATCAATTATTTTTCTACTCCTGTTACCATTCCTGAAATGAAACGTCTTTGGAGAAATATATAAACAATTAATACTGGTAAAGCCACCCATATAGCAGCTGCTGCGGTTATTGCTGGGTCACCGTAACGCTTATTTCCTGCAAAATAACTGAGTGCCAAAGGAGCGGTTCTCATATCTGCATCTTGGATCATTATCAATGCAAGTAAAAATTCATTCCAGGTCCACATAAACAACAATACTGTTAAGGTTAGTATTGCAGGCTTCATCTGAGGTAATAGAATTTTAATTAAGATTGCTATTTTACCAGCTCCCTCTAGCATTGCAGCTTCTGATAAGGTTATGGGGATTGATTTAAAACTAGAGCGTAACCAAAAAATACTAAAAGGTATTGATAACCCTATTTGAGGGAGAATTAATGCCCAGTAGGAACTATCTAATCCAAATTTTCTCATAGAATAATACAGAGGAATAATTAGCGACTCATATGGTAAAACTAATCCCACCAAAAGAATTGCAAATAGGGGAGTAATTCCAAGTACATCAAGCTTTTCAAATGCATAAGCGGCAGGAATACTACAAATAATTGTTATGCCAACAACACCTATGACTACTACAAAAGAGGAAAATAAACCTGTACTAAAGCCCCCACCTGTCCATGCCTTGATAAAATTATCAAGATAAATTCCAGTAGGTAATGTAAAACCCGACACACGAGTTCCTGGTTCACTCAAAGCTAAAAATAATATTGAAAAGAATGGATACAGTACAATTAAACAACCAAGTAAAAATATTAGGTGTGCAATAAGTTTTTCACGATCGCTTTGTTTCATTTTTTTTCTCTGAGTGTAACAATAATAAGTGAAATTAAAGTAAATATAAGTAGTGTTAACATTACTCCTAAGGATGATGCGGAACCAACTTGGTTCATTTGAAATGCTTTTTTATATATAAACATAGAAGGTATCATTGTCGAAGTTCCAGGCCCACCCCCTGTAGTAATATATATTAAATCAAAGTTTCTAAGAGCAAGGGTTACAGTAAATACCAAAGCTACAATAATTTCTCCTTTTAGACCTGGAAGAGTAACATTGAAAAATTCAGCAAATGCTCCTGCGCCATCCACCTTTGCAGCGTCATATAATTCGGATGGGATCTTTTGAACTCCGGCTATAAAAAGTATCATTGTAAAACCAAACATAACCCATGTGCCAATCAATCCAACAAATGGTAAAGCGTAATCAAATGAGCCAAGCCAGGCGCGGGATATGTCTTCCAATCCAAAAAAATCTAAACCAGAATTAAGAGGTCCCTTTGGTGCGTAGATCCATCTCCAGGCTATACCAACAACAATCATTGATAAAATTTGGGGTAAAAAAAGTATAGCACGATACATTGCCATTCCTTTAATTTTAACCCTAACCATGATACCAGCTATTCCCAAACCAATAACTATTGGGAAAAAAGAATAAAAAATAATTAATATAAAAGAATGTTTAATTGATGATGTTATTTTTTTATCAGCAAGGTTTTTTTTATAGTTTTCTAAGCCTACCCACTTCTTTTCTCCTATCCCACTCCACTCTGTAAAAGATGTGAAAATTGTGTCACTTAAGGGATAAAGAACAAATAAACTATAAAATAAAAATGCAGGGAGAAGATATAAGTAGTTTGAGTAATCGATTTTTTTGAAAGGCCTATGATTTATCATTGAATCGTCATAGGCCTCGCAAATAAAATTTAGTTCATACTTTCAGCAGCCATTGCATCAATAAAGTCTTTTGCTGATGCTGCACCACCTAGTAATCTCTGAAGTTCTTGTGTTACAGTATCATACATACCAGGGGTAGCCCAATCTGTATAAAAAGTCTTTGCATTTGAGCCAACAAGAGCGTTTGAAGCAGAAATTACTTCTGCTTGCAAATTAGATGTTGGGTCTATAGTTGGAGACTGAGCTGGAACTCTGCCCACCTGCATAAGATCATCAACAAAATCATTGCTCATTAAATGTGCTAAAAACTTTGCAGCTAAGTCAGGATTAGATGATTTAGAACTAATATGCCAAGGAAGTGCAAATGAACCTCCACCAGCAACACCACTAGTGCTTCTTGGCATAGCAAATGCTCCAACGTTATCACCCATTCCTTCATTAAGTTGAGCTGTCATCCAAGTACCAGTAAGGTTGAATAGTCCATCACCGTCAATAAACATTGCATTAGCGTCGTCATAACCTATACCCAAAGAGTCGCTACCAAAATAACCTGCTTCAGCCATTTCTTCGAGCTTTTCAGCAGCTTGAATTCTTGATGAAGTAGCATATTCATTACCCTTTGCATCAAAAATCCAACTTCTTGTTTGACTAGGATCAACAAAGGCTCCTTCTATCAATCCCCATACATGTATTATAGGCCACCCGTCGGCACCACCTAATATTATTGGAAGCTCTCCTGCGCTATTAGCTGTGGCTAACGCACTTTCAAACTCAGAAAAATTAGTAGGAACTGATAAACCAAGTGAGCTTAGTTTTTCTTTATTATAATAAACAATCACATCCTCAGCTACTGGGCTTATTCCATATAAAGTTCCAGATCCCCAGCTAGAGCCATCTTCACTCCAAGAAAATTCTGCGAGTGATCCATCAGCAAATAAATTTTTCCAACCATACTGATCAGCATATTTATCTAATGGAATAATAAGATCATTTTGAATTAATGTTCCATCAACTGTAAATCCTTGATTGCCATGTGCTAAGTCAGGCGGATTACTATCAGCCAACTTTAATTTAATAGTTGCCATAAAATCATCCCAACCTAAATAACTTGCCTCAACTGTTACTCCAGGGTTTGCTTCTTCAAACTGTGCAGCGGCGGCAGTAAGTGTTGCCTCATCACCAGCTTCAGCGAGTATCCTCAAAGTCTCTGCATTAACATTAGTCGTTAAAAAAAGCACTGAGAGAAAAATTAAAAATTTTTTCATCGTTTCCTCCTTTAATTTAGTCCTTAATACTAATTAAAATATAAAGTCTTCAACAAATCAAATTTTAAATAGTACTTAAAATTACTATTATATTTTATGATGATTCTTTAAGGACTATTTGTCTTGAATTTCAATGTAATTTTCTATTAGTATGGTTTCACTAGGGGGGAAGAGTATGAGTGAAAAAATTGTTTTAATTGGTGCTGGAAGTGCGAACTTCGGATTAGAGGCAGTATCTGATATTTTTAAATCTCTGCCACTTGAAGGTAGTGAGATTATTCTTCATGATACAGACTCAGGGGCTTTAAAAGAAACTTTAGAAGTCGCCGAAAAATATAAATCCGAATGGAATGTAAACTTTACTTTAAAAGCTTGCGAGGATAGGAAAGATGCCCTTGAAGGTGCAACATTTATTGTTATATCAATAGAAGTTTCACCTAGGTTTGGATTATGGGATGAGGACTGGAAGTTTCCTCAACAGTTTGGAATAAAACAAATCTATGCTGAAAATGGAGGTCCTGGTGGTCTTTTTCATTCTTTAAGAATTATTCCTCCAATCCTAGAAATTTGCGATGATATCAATCAGATTTGTCCCGATGCATATGTCTTTAACTTTAGCAATCCAATGCAAAGAATATGTCATGCTGTAACTGTAAAATATCCTGAAATGAAATTTATTGGTTTATGTCATGCTATTGCCGAAATGGAAAGAGACTTGCCTGAACTTATGAATACAGGATTTGAAAATATCGAATACAGAGCGGGTGGGCTAAATCATATAAGCATACTTACTGAAGTTAAATATAAAGACTCTCAAAAAGATGCTTATCCTCTAATTAGAGATAAGGCTTTGGATTATTACAAAAATTATGTGATTGATTTTGAAAAGATGAATGAACAATCTACGTCTCCTGGAGCAGAACGAGGTATTTTTTTAAAGCTTTTTGAGACTTATAATTATCTTCCTATTACAACAGATAGTCATTTAGGAGAGTATCTTCCTTGGGCCCATAGTATTGCCGATCATCATGCTATTCTTCATTTTTACAAAAGCTATAAAAAAAACTGTATGACCATCTATAAATCTGAAGAGATGCATAGTTTTTATTTTGATAGAAATAGGAAATCAAAAGAAAGATTAGTAGAGTTAATGGAAGCTATCGTAGAAGATAAAAAGATGGAAGAAGCAGCTGTTAATATTTTAAATAAAAATTTTATAAAGCAAATACCTAACGATATAGTAGTAGAAGTTCCTGCTATTGTTGGGAAGGATGGTATTAATGGGATTAGTCTTGATAACTACCCTGATAATTTTGCCTCTATCTTAGTAAATCAAGTTGGTACAATAAGGTTAACAACTCAGGCCGTTCTAGAAAAATCAAAATCTATTGCTTTTCAAGCGCTATTAGCTGACCCAGTCGTTGATGATTATAATTCAGCAAAATCTCTTTTAGATACAATGCTCTATTTTCAAAAAGATCATCTCGGCTATCTAAAATAGTTTGATTAACTTAGGTATTATTGGATGTGGATCTGTGATGCAAGGTCCTTACATGGAATTAGTAAATAAATTTATATTTAAAAAACTAGTTAATTTAAAATCTGTATCAGATACTAATTTAGATCTTCAGCCAATATTAAAAAAAAAATTTTTTTTTGAAAATTTTTTCACTGATTATAATCAAATACTCAATGACAAAAAAATTGATGTTGTATTAATACTAACTTCTATGAGAGAGCATGCTAAGATTGCTAAGCAAGCTCTATTGAAAGATAAACATGTCTTGGTTGAAAAACCAATGGCTACAAATATGAAAGAGCTAGATGGTCTTTTTAAAATTGCAAAATTATCAAATAAATTTTTGATACCAGCACCTTTTGTAACATTAAGTCCAACTTACCAAGCTATAAATATAGAGTTAAAAAATAAAACAATTGGTAACGTTTCGCTTGCTAGAGCTAGATATGGTTGGGCAGGGCCTGATTGGGGTGAATGGTATTATAAAACAGGTGGAGGTCCATTATTTGACTTAGGCGTTTATAACATTACTACATTAACAGGCTTATTAGGCCCTGTTAAAAATTTAGTGGCGAAATCTTCTCTTTCTTCACCTTATCGAACAATAAATAAGAAAAAAATTAAAGCACGCACAAATGATAATTTTCAAATTATGCTTGAGTTTAAAAATGGTTGTATAGGTGTAGTTACTACAGGTTTCACAATGCAACAGTATAAATCTCCCGCTATAGAACTTTATGGTTCAAATGGAACAATTCAAATGCTTGGAGATGATTGGGAACCAAAAGGCTTTGAAATATGGAGAAATTCGAGATCTTCCTGGGAGCTATATAACACCCCTTATGCCAATTGGCCCTGGGCATCTGGTTTTATTCATTTAATTGAATGCATACTAAAAAAGAAAAGACCATCAATTAAATTAGATCATGCCTACCATGTGAATGAAATAATGATTAAGATTAATGAATCGTCGAAGAAAAATAAAGAAGTCTCGATAGATAGCTCATTCAAGCCTCTGAAGTTTTCAAAAAAGGTTAAAATAAAAAAGGGTCATCTAGATCATGATAGGGATCACGATGGTATATAAACCCTCCCCTAAACCAGATTACTTAAAAAGTACTTTGATCAAATATTCTTCTATAAAAACTCATATGTGGGGGGATAAAATTTCAGGATATGTTAAAGATTGGATTTATGTTTCAAACAGACATTTACATCAAATAATTTTTGGTCTGAAGCCTAACTCAAATTTTAAACATTCTGAAAGTTTTAGAACTATTTTTGGAGCAGATGAATATTTATATGTTTTGTCAGGAATATTATTAATAAGTAATCCCAAAACAGGAGAGATTAAACGAGTAGAGGAAGGTCAGTCAGTTTTTTTTGAAAAGGATACATGGCATCATGCTTTTAATTATAGCAATAAAGAGTTACAAGTCTTAGAATTTTTTTCACCTCCCCCTATTACAGGAACATCTGGTATTTATGCAAAGAAAAGACCTTATCTAAAAAAAAATCTATACCAAAGAAAATTTTCTATTAACCCTCTAAGAAAATCTGGTTATAAGAACTCACTAGAGATTTTGAAAAATGAGAATATTAATTGGTCACTTCATGGGAAAAATCAGGAACTTTTATTGGGAGATATAATAAATACTAAACATTTAAAAATAAAAATAATTAAATTAAAAGGATTTCAAAAAAGCCCACCTTTGTCATTTAAATATCATTCCTGCTTTTTTAGTCTTAGTAATAATCTGCAGTTTAATATTAATCTCTCTAAAAGACTGCGTGTGCTTAAATATAGGGATAGTGTATATTTGATTAAAGGAGATAATTTGACTATTAAAAATAATTCAAAAATTGAAGCTTCATTAATAATTTGTGAAGGTATTTAAAATAATGAAGTAACCATAAAATAAGCTGAGCTCTTTAGATAACTATCTTAGATGTATATTTCATTAAAAAATGCTTAAGTTTTCAACCTATTATGGCTGATGTAAATCTAAAAAGCATAAGAAAATAGGAATCAAATTCAAAATATAATCTGTTTGATTTAAAAATTTTTTATTTAATTAGAAATGAATTTCTAAAAAGATTCTTTAGTATTCATTATATCAGAATGTCGATATTGCATGCATCAATATGTTATAAAAACATAGAGTTAGCTCATTCTTATATTTCAATTTAAATTATTATTAATAGTCTTACATAGTTTTCAAGGAGGTAATATGACTAAAATTAAAGATTTAATTATTTTATTTATTTCATCATTATTTTTATTTGCTTCAGCTCAAGCTATGGCTAAAACAAAAATTACTTGGTGGAATTATTCAAGTGAAGAGTCTGGTTTAAATGCCGACCTAAAGTCTTTTATTCAAGATGAATTTAATGCTTCACAAGACGAAATTGAACTAGAGATTATTTTTAAAGATGGTGATTATAATGATCTCACGAGAATCGCTTTAATTGGAGGAGTTGGGCCTGATCTAGTTTCTTCTTCCGGTCCTACTTATGTACAAGCTTATGCTGATGGTGGTTTTGTTTTACCCTTAGATGATTATTCAGAGCAGTATGGCTGGAAAGAAAAATTATTACCATGGGCCTATGAGGCAGGAGTTTTTAAAGGTAAATTTTATGCCTTCCCAAAAAATTATGAAAGTATGCTGTATTTTTACAATAAAACACTTTTTGAAGAGAATGGTTGGGACCTACCAAGCAATTTAAGTGAATATGAAAGTTTAGCTCAAAAAATACAGGATAAAGGAATGTATCCTTTTGCTTATGGATCTTCAGGATGGCAACCAACCCACGAACACTTAGTGGGAAATTATTTTAATAATGTAGCTGGACCTGATAATTTATATAAAGCTTTAATTGGCGAAAAAAAATGGACAGATCCTGAGTTTGTTCAGTCACTAGAACTACTAAACAAACATATGATGGATGGTTACTGGTCTGGTGGATTAGATAATTATTATTCTGTTGGTTGGGATGAAATGTTTTTTCAATTTGTCAATCGTGAAGCAGCTATGATGCAAATAGGAACATGGGGATTTGGCGATACCTCTGGTGGGTTTGCTGAAAAGTCTGATGATTGGGGATGGGCTCCATTGCCTAATCTAACCAATGAGGGTGGTAATCCTAATTATCAATTATCAGTTGGCGGTGCTATGTCTATAAATTCTGCTAGTAAAAACCCAGATGCAGCTGCGGCTGTTCTAGATTGGATCATTAGCGATAAAGCAAGAGTTCTGGAATTAACAGCGGCGAGATACTATGGTGAATGGCTCATGCCATTAAAATATGAAGCCTCCGATTTCTCTGCAGATGTTGACCAGCGTATCAAAGACTATCTAATTGACTTTGCTGATCGAACAGGAAAAGGAGATTATGGATACACGACTTGGACTTATTATCCTGGTGCAGCTAATGAGCATCTCTATAAGAGTATGGAAGAAGTTTGGGCAGGT
>TARA_Y200000002_G_scaffold306413_1_pt1 | contig 10118 bp, 10 predicted proteins | sample TARA_Y200000002 | Tara Oceans TARA_Y200000002 (sample SAMEA2619388) | marine metagenome | biome: marine biome (ENVO:00000447); feature: surface water layer (ENVO:00002042); material: "saline water (ENVO:00002010), including plankton (ENVO:xxxxxxxx)" | depth 5 m | reverse complement strand
TAGTAGTTTTAATTCTTACAGCCTATGCCAAAGCTGATCTGGGAAAGTAAATTACAAGAAGCAGTAAAGCGTCAGCTGCGTTTTGGTTGGTCTGTGCGTTAAGTAAAAGATTTGGTTTTTGTACAGTGATATTATTTAGATATAAATAGATAGGTAACTTCAAAACTTCCAATAATATGGCAGCCTAACTAAGAGTTAAAATTTTATACTAAGGTAATTAAAAAAGTTATTTTTAAAAATATAATAAATTTCAAATCATTAAATTAATGTTTAATAGCTATATTGAACTCCTGAAAGAAAAGTCTTTTTCAAAAGACGAATCAAGATTTTATGCATTACAACTTTTGGAAATGCACAAAGAAATTTTGAAAAGAGAAAATATTTCAATACTAGAATTAGGAGTTGATAAAGGACAAAGTACAAAAGTTTTCCTAAATGCCATAAAAGATAAGCAAAAATCTTCTCTAATATCAGTTGACATTAGAGAATGTTTAAATAAGTTTAATTTTTCGAACTGGCAATTTGTGAAATCAGACTCTGCAAATATCTCTTACGTTGTTTCCCAAGCGCCCATTATCAAAAAAGGAATTGATATACTTTATATTGATTCTTTACACACTAAAAAGCATGTATATAAAGAAATTTATGGTTATTTTGAATATTTAAATAAGGATGCTTGTATTTTTTTTGATGATGTTGACAGTACTCCATATATGAGGAATCAAAGGAAAGACAGTGTAGGAACAGAAATCGCAAATAGGGAAATAATTGAATTGATTGAAGCAGTCTTTAATTCGAATCTTAATCAGTTGAATTTTTCATCTATCAGGGGAAGTACTGGTTTAGCTAGATTAGATAAATTAAGTATTAAAGGAGAGAAGTTAAACAAACCAAAATATATTAAAAAAAGAAGAAATAAATTAATTTGGAAACTTATTCGATTAATCACTAACAAAACAAGATTTTCAGATAAATTTTCCCAAAGTGATAAATTCTCAGTCAATCTAGAGGAAAATAAGTAGTCAAATATAAATAAAATTACTAGTAAAAGGAAGAAGGCTTGAGGGAGCAATCCCTTTTCTTCATCTATACTTTAGAGATCAAGATAATTATTTTAGATTAACCCATAAAGCTTTAAAAAGAATTCTAGAAAAAGCTAATTTTGAAAACGTGCAAATCACTCTAATTCGCAAAGTTGCTTTTCATTTTTATATAAATTATATCTAGTAAATTAAAATTTAAACCCATTAATATTAGTCTTTTTATACACAGCACTTATATTGGATTTAATCCTAAACAAACTTTCAAAAAACAAATTAATTATTTATGTTAATTTAGCTTTTACAGCTAAAAAAAGAAATAGATTTCAATGGGATAGATTAAAGATCCACTGCAGGTTGGTATGTATATAGTGGTCGAAGAAAGAGATATTTAAAAATCAATAAATCCAGAAAAATATAAAGAAATTTTTGAAGAACTTATTTATTAATAGAAAAAATTAAAAACAAATTTTCAGGAATTATTTGTTAACTCTTATAATTATGAAAAATATATTTCAAGAAAGAATATATCATTCTCCTTTTTTTTTAAAATTAAATCCATTTTTTTTATAAAAACTTTTTTATATCTATATATTTTTCTTAAAAAATATCCATAATTTTTTATTAGGAAAATTAAAATTGAAGTTGGTTCTGCACCTGTTTTTAAAAAACTAACTTTATCTTTTACTTTTGATATAGTATTTAGATTTAAATCAATCGCAATAATTTCTAGGACTCTATTAAATTCATCTTTATCTTGAGATAAGGATTCGTAATAAAATATTTCGCTATGGGGTGTTATCGGAGAATTATTAAGATAAAATTTTTCTTGCTCTTTTAAATATTTATACTTTGTTGAAGCTAAGGGTGCTAAATTAAATTCTTGAATTGATCTTAAGAATAGATTAAAAGGGTTTTTGGTAATTTTATTAAAATCGCTTACAGAATTGACTTTTGACCATATCCTTGAATTCGATGCTTTAGCATAAGATATGGATTGAGATATTTTGTTTTTTCTTGTTAAAAAATGAGAAATTATTTTAACAGAGGGATTTATGTTGATAATTGACTGCTGAAGTTTTAAAGCTAAGGGAAGGTGGCTTATGTGAACATTTATACCGAGGACCCCATTTTTTGCTCTCCTTTTACACAAAAATTTTACATAATTTTCAAAATCTAATTTATAACATTTACCTCCATCATAATTTAAGATATTTGATCTAATTGCAAAATGTACGATATATTGGCTTACTTGTAAATACTCATGAATAACAATCCCATATTTTTTGAAAATTTCTGAACATAACCAAGTACTACCACTTCGAGGAGTACTTATTAAAAAATATAGTACTTTTAATTTACAATCCCCATTTATTTTGTTGTCGTAATTTTCATTTATAAAGTCGTGTTTCGGTACTACCGTTTTAAAATTAAGTTTGAATTTGCTTTTTGACATATACTATTATTTAAAAACAAATCTTTGATAGTCTAAGCGTATATTAGATGCTAAAACTACATAAAAACATAAAAAAAGAAATCAATCAATTTAATTTACAAAATTCTTATTTATTAAGCCATAATTTCTTTGAATTATAAAATTTTTGTCTAAACTATACTTCAATCAAAAAAAATTTTTCTAAATTCATCATTGGAGTATTTGAAGATTTGTTCGTAAAATCTGGATATTAGTTTATTAATCTTCTTTTATTAAGAAATTGGTATTGAGCTTAAAAAATATTTAAATCTTTGAACATTTGTATTTTTTGTATATTATCTTTTGGCGCCAAAGGGTGAGCAATAATAGTAGATGAACTTATAGATTCCCTTGTTCTGGTAAATAATTTATGAGGAAGTAAAGCGAAAGATAATTTTTGATCATTACCAAATTTTAAGTTGTCTAACAAAGGTAAATGCAAATTAAAAACCTTTCTAGAATTTCCTGAAACTGGATAATTTGAACATTTAATTAAAAAATTTTCTCCATTTTTAAGATTTGCTTTGTCCTTATAATTATCTTTGAAATTAAAGGATTTAAAATTTTTCATCAAAATTTTATTTACTGTAACCTGATCATCTTTGTCTTTTTGAATTCCTTTTAGTAATTCATTTAAAAATTTTGAGGATGCATTTGATTTTCTTACCATAAAAAATCCGCAACATGCAACGAATCCATATTTATTAAACATATTACGAGGGAAAACTGTCCCCTGAGAAAATAGTAAATCGCCTGGACATTCTGAAAGGTAATTCAGTGGGTTCTTCAACCATATAGCATCTACATCTGAATGTATAAAGGATCCATATTTTTTATAAATTTCTAAAAACATTTCGCATCTAAATTTCCAAAAATTTTTAATTCCTTTTTGGGCAATATTATATGGTGCATCTATTATTTCTAAATCATAATCAACTAGAAATTTTATTATCTCCTTATCTAGTGCAATTATTAGAACATTTTTTTTTAAATCAAAATTGGAAATATATCTAAGCCATAATTTTAAAATATCCTTATAGGCATAATTTGCAAAAACAATTATTTTTATCATCACTTAAATTATTATGAATCATAATAATTAAAACATCCTTCATAATAGTTTTTGGTAATTAAATTAAATTTGTATAACTTTTTAATTGCTTTAAAATCCGAATCAGAATACCAAGATATTATATTATTTATCGCTTTTTCAGAAAGATATTTTGAATAACTTTTCGTGTTCACTCTTATTTCGTTTAATTTAGAAGAATTTAGATTAAATTTGTTATTATATTTTTTTGAGAAAGAATTAATATCATCTTTCAAAAATTCTAATCTTCCAACAAAAATTATTTGAGAATGATATTTTCTTATAAAAGCTCCATTATGTAGATACCATCCAATACCTTTATAAAGATGCTCAAATTTATTCTTCATCAAACTTATAGCTTTAGATTTAACACCAATATTATTTGAAGAGAGTGATTCTGCTAAAGTATTTGCATCTTTAAAAAAAGAAATTAAATAATCATACTCTTTTGAGAAAACGATCCCATTATTTTTGATCTTATTTTTTATATGAAATGGAGCTAAACAATTTTCTAGACTAAGTTGCTCTGGGTTCCTAATTTTAGAAATGTCAAAATCAATAAGATTTTTAGAATGATTAAAAGCAGAAACATATCTCTCTATTGGATTTCTTATGACAATTAAAAATCTATTAGAGTTATTCTGGGTTTTTAAATTTGGACGATTTAAGTGATAAAAGGTAAATTTAGATTCACATGATTTTTGTAAGAAATTTCTAATACTTGAGCCTCCGCACTTGCCAATATGAATGTAGACATAATTATGATTTGAAGAATTTAAATTTATTATTTTTTTTAAAAGATTAGTCTTAAATATCATTTGAAACTATGAGTATATTATTTAAATTTCAAAATTATTGTATACAATATAATTTGTCTTTAGAAATACAAAAAATTTTTAGTTATTTTTAAAGATATTAACACCAATTAAGGCAAAATTTTAATTGTAAATATAGTTTTTTAATTTTTAAAAATTTTATCTAGATAAAAAAATTATCAAATTTCAAGTTTTAATTGACTTAATAGTTTATGAGTGTTTAAATTAATTTTATTAAAAGATGTTATTACTATTGAATTTAATTTATTTATTGTAATTGCTACAAATAACAATTCTCATAACTCATAAATATTATAAATGATATGTACTATCAAAAAAACTTAGTTAAATTAAAACTTAGGATGTTTTTGTCAATTATCAAAAGATCAGTTTTTCAGAAAAAATGATAATTCATGAATTAAAATGTATATTTATTCATTGCCAAAAATGTGCTGGTGAAAGTATTGAAATGGCCCTTTGCGGGGAAGCAGATAATAAATACAATGGAGATCCTTTCCTTGGTAGCCCAATGAAACATGCAAATTTAAAATACTTTAAAGAAAATTTCCCTTTTGAATATAAAAATTATTTTAAATTTACTATTGTAAGAAATCCATATGACAGATTTATTTCTTGGGTAAAATATAGAGATAAAAGATTAAAACTTTATAATGGCAATCTTAATTATGATGTCCTTAATTATGAACTGAGAAAAATACCTTTTAATAAAGCCAACTATACAAAAATGCTCAATCTAAATAGTTTTTTTAATTTAACTCGAAGAAACGAATTAGATTTTATAGGCAGATTTGAGAATTTAGAAGAAGATTTTAGATATATTAAGGAAAAATTGTCTCTTCTACGTGATTTACCTCATATAAATAAATCAAGTGAAGAGAAAGTTCACTATTCCACTTTTTACAATGATTCATTACAAAGAAAATGTAGAAAAGTATTTAAAAAGGATTTAGATTACTTTGGGTATAAATTTGAAAAAAAATAAATTATTATTTTTATTCAAAATATAATTCTTATATCTTTATTCTATTAAGTAGAGCGAGAGTAAGGTAATAATTCATAATCTTCTTTGAATTGGCCATAAAGAATTTTAATAGTATTTTTTCTTACTGAATTAAAATTTGCTATTTTTTGGGGACTTTTATTTTGATATGGAATTTTAAGATTTTTTATACCAGTCAATTTTTCAAATAAATTACTACTTGAATTTATTTCCTCAAGTTTAATTAGAATTAACTTAGTTGAAATTTTACTTTCAAGTTTAAAAAAGTTAACTTGCTGATTAATTCCTTTGAAATAAAAATTATTAAAAAATAAGTTTGGATCCCCATTCGATTCTAAATATGCTTTAGTAATTCTCCACTTTAGAAAATTCATCTTCCCATAATCATTTTCTTCGATTCTTTTAATAAAATAATAATAATCTTTTGGCCTATTAATTCTATTTAAACCGTTTTCAACAATATTTGCGATGTAATTAAAGTATGAAAAGCATCTTGAGATAGGATCTCTAATTGTAGCGCCAATTCTGTAATCGTTTAATTGGTTTTTTGAATTATATAAATCAAATATTTTTTGAATGTTTGAGTGTTTGTGTAAAGAATACTTTTTTCTATAATATTTATTAAGCTTTTTTCCTAACTTTGTTGAGCCTAATATTAAATCTTTTTGATTTAATAAAGGCCTTTTGAGATGACATTCAAGAGCTTTTTCTACACTTTCACCACCCGTTTTGGGAATATGTATGTAGATAAATTTTTTTGAATGACAAATAATCATTTGAGGCTAATATTATAAAACTTTAACATATTTTTCTTTTTATTATTTTTTATTTAAATCTCTAATAATATCAACTTAAAAATTTTTAGAGTAAATAATCTTTCTCCTAAAAAACCACTTGACATAAATCTTTTAATTTCTTGCTATTTAAAAGTTTTTTATGGAAATAAATTAAGTGTTCTCTAGTACTATTTCCGAAAGTTCTTTATTTTTTAACCATAATGGATTTTCTTTATTTATCTTCCAACATGCATCTCTACCTAAATGAAAAGTAAGAAATTCATTTTTAAACAATTTACAATTTTTATCTTTCTTTTTAAGTGACAAATAGAGGGTTCTCCCCCAAGGAGGATATCCTGTAAACATTAGATTCATATTTATGTCATTAAGGATTTCTCTTGAGAATATAAAACAATCTTTACCTGGATGTTTATAACCTTTTTCCTTGTAAATCTCAGTAAGATTATTTTCAGTTAACCGATAATTTCTTTTAAAGAAACTTCTTTTAAATTTTGGTAATCCATCTCTTCTATTAATAATAAATGATTCTAAATTATCCTCAACTATAAAATCATAAATTTTTCTATAAAATTCTTTCTTTAATCCAATATCTGCATTAGTGAATACTATAAAATCTGCATCACTATTTTTTAATATAGAATCGAACATCTCTTGAATTATTGGTAACTTTCTTTTTTCAGATATTTCTTTAAATTCAGTTAAAGTAGATTTTTTTAAATAAGGTAATTTTATAAAGTAAGAGGGAATAATTTCATCATCCTCGGGAAAATTAACTGCATATAACTTTACATCTATATTATGTTTATTCCCCTCTAATTGTGCTACATGCATAGATTTAAAAGTAATTGGTTGCGCATAATATAAGTAAGAAGGATTATCCATTGAACAATTGAATGGATTAATTAAATGGGCAATTTTTGGATAATTTTTCATGAAATTTTGATAATTTTATTTACTAGTTTCAAATTTTCTCATATTATTATTAAAACATTATGATCAGGAATTTTATATAAAAAAGAAAGGTTTAATAATAAATTTTTTCAAACATATTAAAGATTTCTTATATTTTGCTATGTATATAGTCAAATCAGAAGATATTTAAAACACTTATCAAAGACAAAAAAGAGTAATTTTGTTTTTTATCGTTAATATTTTTTTCTCTGCGACCAGCCCTGCGACAAACTTAGCAAAAACAATTGCAATCACTAGTTATAATTGAGTACCCACATGGAATGCAGGGGGTCAGCGATTAGAGTCTGTTTGGCTCCATCAGGATTTTCTCTTTTTGTACTTATTAGTCTGAACTAAAATACACAAGAATAAATCATTTTTTTTAGTTTATAAATATGTGTTATCGGAGAGCAACTCTGCGACGAGTAACCCTGTATTCTTAATTTTTAAATAATATTGAAAGCAATATGAGATAATTAAAGTTTTAATACTTAACTCAAATATATGAATGCAAATATTTTTTTATTAACTCATAAATGTGGAAATAATTTTATTCAGGATATTTTTAAAAGACCAAAAAGTATAAATCCTCTAAAAAGAATTTTATTAAAAAAATCTTCTTTAAACCATTATGCTTCATCTTATTTTGAATTAACTCCAAAGCAAACTTTAGAGGATTCTGCTTTTAAAAAGAAATTCATAAATTTGAGATGTAGAAATTTTAGAGTCGAGGATACTAAGTTACTCATTGAAAAATTAGATCCTCAGTTTGCTAGGTTTTTTATTTTTACTCGTCATCCAGCTACTTTTTTTAGGAGCGCGACTAAATATCATCTTCGTGGCAATGAGAATTGGGCAAGAGAGAGAAAATTAGAATATTTTGATAATCAAACTCTTTATGAAACTCTTCATAAATGTTCTAATTTTGGGGAACAGCTAATCGTAGGGATGACACATTTTGGTATTAAAAGTGGATTAGTTAAAAACTGGGTTGAGAATATTAATTATTTAAAAAAAAGAAAATTAAATTATTATCAAATTCATTGTGATGAATTATGGCAAAGTAAGCAATATATTAAAGATTTTCATAAATTAATTTCTCATGGAGGATTTAATATTAAATATGAAGAAATTTTCTCTAAAAGTCCAATTGGTAGAAAAAAATTAAAAATTCACTCCACAGGGGAATTTTTAAAGAATCCATATGATGATTACGACCAAAATGCATTGGATTTTTATAAAATGAACTTTAATGAAGTTGAATCTATTCTTAATTTTTGAAACTAGAAATTTAATCTTTTTGACTCAATTACCCTTAAATTTTGAAGATATTGATTTAAATAAAACATTTATGTATTATCTTAAAAATAAATTATGAGGATATGATTTTTAATGCAAGTTAATTTTTCTAAAGATTCTTCAGAGTTTCATTCACACCCTTTTCCATACGCAATTATTAATAATCCTTTTGGAGAAGAAATTGAACCCTCCTTGCTAATAGACTTCCCTTATCTTCATGCGTTTTTACTTTATTTAGTATTTGGCAAGCTCCTCACCCTTCTCAATAGTCATTTTCAAGAACATTTTCTATAATTTTTTTATCAATTAATTTACCTTTTTTGTAATTAATTAAAATTATTTATGGAGCATAAATTTAAAAATTTTAAAACTTTTAAGATATATTAAATATAATAATAAATTAAAACTGCCAATTCAAAATAACTTTTTTGATATATTAGAAGTTAATTTTTTATTCTAGTGAAAGCACAAAAAAATACGTTTAGTAAAATAGAACTTGAAATTTTAAAATTTAGAAATTTTCTATTAAATTCTAATACAATTAACTCTGTTCAATATATAAGAGCTTTAGCCGCAGTATCAGTTGTCATTTTTCATATTGAGGGATATGTATATCGTTCGCCTTTAATAGAAATTAATCAAAAATTTTTAAGTTGGGGTTCTATAGGGGTTCAAATTTTCTTCGTATTATCGGGTTTTATAATTCCTTTTTCAATTTACAAAAAAGAAAGAAAACCAATTCCATTTATAAAAAGTAGATTAATAAGAATTTATCCAACCTATTTTTTTATACTTTTATTTTATTTAATAGTTAATTTCCTCGTAAATAATTATTTGTTAGTCAACACTGAGCATCAAATAGAGTTTTCGAAGATTTTATATTCACTTATATTTAATTTAGGTAAATCAACTAATGGCTATATTCAGGTTGCTTGGACTCTTTTTTATGAATTCTGTTTTTATTTAATTTTTGCATTAGTAGTTCAAGATTTTAAAAAAATATGTAATTCAAATTTTTTTTATGCATCTATAATTTTTCTTCAAGTATTATTTTTACTGAATAAAAACTTTTATTTAGTTTGCTTTGTTGCTGGTATATCTATTTTCTTAATGATGATAAATCCAGGAAATTTTAAGTTAAAAAATCCACTTTATTGTAATTTACTCTTTATTTATATTTTTACTTTATTTTTTTATTTTAAAGCTTTCATTGCTTCCAGCATATTATTGCTGGCATTAATAACAGAATATTTAAATAAAAATCTTTATTTAAATAAACTAATTCAGAAAATAGGCGATTATTCTTATTCTATATATATTGTTCAAGAGATAATAATTGCCTTTTCAATAAAAATAATTTCTTACTTATACAAAAATCTTGACTTAAAAAATGAATTTATTTTTTATATTTTGAATACAGGATTGATATTATATTTGGTCGTAATATCAGGATTTCTTTTAGGAAAATTTGTTGAAAAACCAACCCTTAAGTTTCTTATGAAAAAGTAGAAAAATTTAATAAATACTTATTATTTAGCTTATTTATTTTTGAGGACTCTTTTTGGTTATGGATAATTTCTAATGTTTTTTATAAATTCTAAGTGATTTATTTTTTTAATTTCTTAATATCT
>TARA_Y200000002_G_scaffold261570_1_pt1 | contig 10120 bp, 9 predicted proteins | sample TARA_Y200000002 | Tara Oceans TARA_Y200000002 (sample SAMEA2619388) | marine metagenome | biome: marine biome (ENVO:00000447); feature: surface water layer (ENVO:00002042); material: "saline water (ENVO:00002010), including plankton (ENVO:xxxxxxxx)" | depth 5 m | reverse complement strand
AATTTTCACCCTTAAAAAAATATGTTGGTTTTTTAAATTGATCACTGTAGGTTATTTCCTTGCCTATCTCATCAATATTCAAGTGAAGAGATTGTAAATTAAATCTAAATTCTAAGACATTAGGCTCTTTCCAAAATAAGTTTTTCATTAAAAAATTTCTTAATGAAACATCTTTTATTGTTTTTGACAACTCTAAATCAATATTGATTCTTTTATTGATTTTTTTTAAATCTATCTTGAGCAATGCATCTAAAATATAATCATGATGTCTTTCATAAAATCTTGGGCTGGTATCAATAACAAATAATTTTGATAAACGATTAGGGTGTTTCAAAGCAAAATTCATTACTGTTTTTCCACCCATAGAATGTCCCATAATAATTGGCTGATGTATATTGTGATGATTAATATATTGCAATAAATCTTCACGCATCAACTCGTAGTTAAATTCGCTAGAATGAAAACTTCTACCATGATTTCTTTGATCAATTAAATGAACTTTGTAGTTATTTTCTACGAGTTTTTTAGCTATGGAAATCCAATTATCTCCGCTTCCTAAAAATCCATGTAGTATTAAAATTTCATTTACTGAAGATCCTAGTATTTTAGAGTGAAGAAGCATAAACTAAGAAAGATGTTTAAGATATCTTTTAATCGTATTTTCTAGTCCTAAAAATAAACTTTCAGTAATAAGAGAATGTCCAATAGAGACTTCTGCCAAATCTGAAATATTTTCTTTAAAAAATTTAATATTTTTCAAAGATAAATCGTGACCCGCATTTATTCCAATACCAGATTTTGAAATCTCAGAGGCACAAATAGCATATGAATTTATGATACTTAAATTATTTTCTGAAAATTCTTTTGCAAATTGCTCTGTATATAATTCAATTCTATCGGGATTAATTTCACAGACTGAGTCAATATATTTTGTGTCAGGATCTAAAAAAATTGAAGTTCTAATGTTTTTAGACTTAAATTCATTTACGATTTCTTTCAACATGTTTTTATTATTGATTGTATCCCAGCCAGAATTTGAAGTGATAGCATCAATTGCGTCAGGGACCAAAGTAACCTGAGTAGGCTTTATTTTATTAACCAATTGTATGAATTTATCAATGGGGTTTCCCTCAATATTAAACTCAGTGTAAACAACTTCTTTTAACGCAACTGCATCAATATATTTAATATGTCTTTCGTCAGGTCTTGGATGAATTGTAATACCATCTGCTCCAAAATCTTGTATTTTTTTAGCAAATTTTAAAATATCAGGATAATTTCCACCTCTTGAATTTCTTAAAGTAGCAATTTTATTGATATTAACACTGAGCTTAGTCATACAGGTTTTTTTAAGTCCATTATATTCTGCAAAACTAATTTAATTTTACTTAATTTTGAACTTATTTTAGAAGAGTTATATAAGATTTAAATTTTGAAAATTGCCCTTTTTACAAATCCTGATGTAATTGAAAATAATGATAACATATTTTCAATTATTAAATCATTGATAAAAAACGATATAAAGTTTGAAATTGATATAGATTATAAAATTCCAAAATCAAGCTTAAAAAGTGCCAATATTGATGAAAGCAATATTAAATACTTTATTGAATTAAATCATTCTTACGATTTTGCTATTTCAGTAGGTGGAGACGGAACAATTTTAAAGTCTGTTGAAAAAATTGGTAGATTATCTATTCCTATAATTGGTTTAAATACCGGAAGACTTGGGTTTCTTGCTAGCTCAACAATACAGATCATAAATACTGTTCTGAAAAAATTAAAAAATAATGAATTTAATATTTCTGAAAGGTCAATAATTAAAGCTGAGTTTGAAGGGCTTAGAAAATATGCTTTAAATGAAATTACACTTTCAAGAAAAAACACAACTTCTTTAATTACAATTGAAACAAAACTAAACAATCAATATCTTAATACGTACTGGGCAGATGGATTGATTATATCAACTCCAACTGGATCAACAGGTTATTCTTTAAGTTGTGGTGGTCCAATAATAATGCCTGATGCAAAAAATCTGGTTGTAACTCCTATTTCTCCACATAACCTTAATGCTAGACCATTAGTTATATCTGATGATAAAAAAATTGAAATTTCAATTAATGGAAGGGAAAGTGAATATTTTATTTCTTCTGATTCAAAAATCTACTCTGCTTCGATTAATTCAATTGTGAAAATTGAAAAAGCATCATACTGTCTAAAAATGGTTGAATTTGAAAATGACAGTTATTTAAACACATTAAGAGAAAAGTTAATGTGGGGAAAAGACAAAAGAACCGAACAATAATGTCTTCACATTTTAGTTTTATTTTTAAACAAAAACTATTGAAATTTTTAAAAAATATTATTATAATTTTATTTCTGGGAATAACAAGTTTTTCATATTCGCAAATTTACGAAGTTGGGGTTTCATCTGGAAAATCTATATTTATAGGCGATATTGGAGAAACTAATTTTATAAATATTCATACTCCGAATATTCATGATGATTATGTTTATGGATTAAATTTCAAATGGAATAGGAGTAGTAGACACTCTTACAGATTCTCTTATGTTAAGGGTAAAATAGCTGCAAAAGACTCATCCTCAAAGGATCCAAGAAGGCAAGAAAGGGGTTATAATCTAAATTCTCCTATAAACGAATTCATGATAGGGTTAGAATTTAATTTTTTTGAATTCGATCTTCATAAATATGAAAATCTTTTTACTCCATATATAATGAGTGGGGTTATTTATTCAACTTTCAATGAGCAAAAGTTAATAAATGATGATTTAGAAACACAATTGCAAAAGGATTCAACCTTTGGTGTTCCAATGATACTTGGTTTAAAATACAGATTTAGAAATAATTTAATAATATTTGCTGAAGGTGGGGCAAGATATACATTCACTGATAATATTGATGGAAACAATTATAATGATGAATTAATAAACTATAATTTTGGAAATTTAAACAATAATGACTGGTATATTTTTTATAAGTTAGGAATTACATATACTTTTGGAAGAAATCCGTGTTACTGTAATATAGGCAAATGAATTTAATAGATATAGATAAAGAAAATCTACCAAAGCACATAGCCGTGATAATGGATGGTAATGGTAGGTGGGCAAAAAAAAAGGGTTTAATACGAGAACTTGGTCATCGTGAAGGAAGAAAAGCTGTCAAAAAAATCGTCGAGTCTTGTGCAGAACTTAATATAAAAAATCTTACCCTCTATGCTTTTTCAACAGAAAACTGGAATAGACCAAAGTTAGAAATTGATTTTCTAATGCAGTTATTATTTCTTTCTTTAAAAGATGAACTTAAAAATTTAAATAGAAATAATATTAAATTTGAAACAATAGGAAATCTTGATAGACTTCCAAAAAAAATAAGTAATTATTTAGAGAAAGTTAAAGATGAGACACAAGGTAATTCAGCACTTACTTTAACCTTAGCCCTTAGTTATGGTAGCAGAAATGAAATAATTAATGTTGTCAGAGAAATTTCAGATAAAGTTAAAAATAATATAATTTCTTCAAAAAAAATTGATGAAACCGTAATAAATGATCATCTTTACACCCGTCATTTACCCGATGTGGATTTGCTCATTAGAACAAGTGGGGAAAAAAGGATAAGTAACTTTTTACTTTGGCAAATTGCATACTCTGAGCTATATTTTACAAAAAAACTATGGCCGGACTTTGGGAAAACAGATTTGTATAAAGCTATTATTAGTTATCAAAATAGAGAAAGAAGATTTGGAAAGACCAGTGAACAAGTTAAATAATATTCAAAACCTTATGAAGGATCTCAGTCTTATTCCAAAGTTTTTGCTGATTTTATTCATCTTATTATTCTCAAGCACAACATATTCACAAAACAGCGTTGAAAGATATAATATAGGAGAAATTAAAGTATCTGGAAATACTTCATTTAGTCCACTTACAATTGTTACATTTTCAGGACTTAGGGAAGGTGATGCTATCATTATTCCTGGCGAAAAACTTAGTAATGCTATAAAAAAATTGTGGGGTTCAGATCTTTTTAGCTCTGTAAATGTTTACAAGACAAAAATTGAAGATGGTATTATAAATTTAGAAATTGAATTATATGATCTCCCTGAACTTACAGAGTTAAAGATCAATGGTGAAAAGAAAAGAAAAATCGAAGAAATTATTAAAGAAAATAAGCTTCAAAACGGGGTAAAAGTTACCGAAAACCTTATTACTACTACTAAAAATTATTTACAAAATAAATATAAAAAGAAAGGTTTTCTAAATGCAAAAGTTTTAATAAAAACTGAGAAAATTTCTGATTCTACTAAAAAGTCTAGAGTCAAAATGTTTATTGATATTGATAAAGGAAATAAAATTAAAATTGGTAATATAAATTTTGAAGGTATTGACAAGCTTAAATCTAAAACTTTAGAAAAAGCAATGAAAAATACCAAAAGAAAAAAATTCTACAGATTATTTAAGAGGTCAAAATATGTTCCGGATGACTTTAAAGAAGATTTAGCAAGTATTGTTGATAAGTATAAAGAAAACGGATATAGAGACGCTAGAATAATTTCTGACACAATACTAAACAATAGCATGCAAAATATTGACGTATCCATATCATTAACGGAGGGTGCAAAATATACTTTTGGTAAAATAGATTATCTAGGCAATAGCATTTATACAGATCAACAACTAAACCAAATTTTAAAAATTAAAGAAGGTGATACATACAACGGAGTTGAACTTGAAAAAAGAATCGCTGACAGAGCTGATCCTGATGCAGACGATTTGAGTAATTTATATCAAAATAACGGTTATTTATTTTCATCTATTACCCCTGTTGAAGTAAATGCTGATGGAAATATTATTGATTTAGAAATCAGGATCAACGAAGGCAAACCTGCTTATTTTAATAAAATTTCGGTTATTGGTAATAATAAAACAAATGATCATGTAATATACAGAGAAATTAGAACTCGCCCAGGTCAACTATATAGTAAAGCAAATGTATTTAGATCACTTCGTGAATTAGGCCAATTAGGATTTTTTGATCCACAATTAATATCACCAGACTTTAAAAATATAAATCCAAATGATGGTACAGTTGATTTAGAATATACTCTCGTTGAAACAGGATCAAGTCAAATTGAATTACAAGGAGGTTACGGTGGTGGTGGATTTATCGGAACAATTGGTCTGTCATTCAATAATTTTTCCATTAAAGATATTTTTAAAAAAGAAGCTTACACTCCTATACCAATGGGTGATGGTCAAAGATTAGCCTTAAGACTTCAAGCAAGTAGGTTCTACACTGTAAATAGTTTTAATTTTACTGAACCATGGCTTGGTGGAAAAAGACCTGTTCAATTTTCCGTTCAATTATCACAGACTAAACAATTTATGTTTAATCCTTACAACTATACAGCTGATAAATCAAGATACTTTAATATTTCTGGACTATCTGTGGGTCTAGCCAAAAGGCTTACTGTTCCAGACGACTACTTTACCTTATCTCAATTCATAGGATATCAATTTTATGACTTAAATGATTACAATACTGGTCTTTTCACTTTTGGAAATGGATCATCAAATAACCTTTCATACACTGTAGCACTTAGTAGGAACAACACATATACTGACCCAATATATCCAACTGGAGGTTCAAATTTTACAATTTCTGCAAAAATGACCTTCCCCTATTCTGCATTTAATGATGTAGATTATAAGGCGTTAAAACAAGAAAGAGACGACTTGTTTGATCAATTAGGAAACGATCCGTCTAACACTAATGCTGGGGACAGAATTGCTGAAATTGATCAAGAAAGATACAAGTGGTTAGAATTTTACAAAATTAAATTTAAAGGTGAATGGTTTACTGCATTAACCAAAAAGCTTGTTTTAAGACCAGCATTTGAGTTTGGATTTTTAGGAGCCTACAACAACGATAGAGGAGTTATTCCTTTTGAAAGATTTTTTCTAGGTGGAGACGGAATGGGTATGTATAACCTTGACGGCAGAGAGAATATCCCATTAAGAGGTTATCCAAATCAATCGTTGTCAGCACAAGACGGAGGCTCTATTTATAATAAATATTCGTTAGAACTGAGGTATCCTATAAGTTTGGGTGAGCAAGCTAAAATATTTGCTCTTACCTTTATCGAGGGAGGCTCTTCTTACAATAGCTTCAGAGACTTTGATCCATTCTTATTGAAAAGATCAGCTGGGATTGGCGTACGATTATTTATGCCTCAATTTGGACTTCTTGGAATTGATTTTGGACATGGTTTTGATCCAGTTCCTGGTCAATCTGTAAAACATGGATGGGAAACACATTTTATATTTGGGCAAAATTTTTAATAAAATATTTAAACTATTATTACGTTATTAATTACTATGAAAAGAATCTCTTTTTTTATTTTACTTATAATAACCAATATCACATATTCCCAAAAAGGTGTCAAAATAGGATATATTGATACTGAATATATTCTTCAAAACCTTCCAGAATTTAATCAGGTTTCATCAAGACTGGAAGAAAAAGCTCAAGACTGGAAAGAAGAAATTGATAAAAGGTCTAGAGAAATAGATCAAAAAAAAGAATCTCTAAATTCCGAAAGAATTCTATTAACAAAAGAAATGATAGATGAAATTGAAGAAGAAATTACAATTGATTTGGAAGAATTAAGTGAATATCAGCAAAAAAGATTTGGTCCAAGAGGTGATTTAATTATTCAAAAGAAACAGCTTATTCAGCCTATACAAGATCAAATTTTTAATGCGATAAAGGAAATTGCAAAAAATAAAAAATATGATTTTATCTTTGATAAATCAGCTGATATTGTTATGCTCTACTCTGACAAAAGATACGATATTAGTGATCAAATTTTGAGGACAATTTCTAGAGCTAATAACAGAAAAAAACTTGATTCCAAAAAAGATAAAAGAGAAGCTGAAAACGAGAACCTGATTGATGAGTCAATTGTAGAGATTGTAAATAATAATGAATCTAAGGATAATAAAGATCAGAAAAGTAAACTTGTTGATGATCCTAATAAAAAATTGACTGTCAAAGAACTGTTAGAGTTAAGAAAACAAAAAAATAGTAATAAAACAAAAGTAAAAGATTAGTACCTTTACATTAAACAAATAAAAAATATAAAATATTAATTATGAGAAAGATTAGAATATCGTTAATAGTATTGTTTTTTGCATTTAGCTTTTCAGCATTTGCTCAATCTAATATTGCACATATAAACACTACAGAGCTAGTTGCTGCAATGCCAGAAATGAATGATGCTAAAGCTGAATTAGAAAAGTTAGCAAAAACTTACGAAACTGATATCCAAACAATGGCTGCTGAATTACAAAGTAAAGTACAACAATATGATACTGAAGCCCCAGCGCAAACTGATGAGGAAAATGCGAAAAGGTTACAAGAAGTACAAGGAATGGAGCAAAGTATTAGACAATATCAGGGGCAAGCCCAACAAGAATTACAGAAGAAAGAGTTTGATTTACTAAAACCAATTACAGAAAAAGCTCAAGCTGCTATTAATAAAGTAGCTGCCTCATTGGGCTTTGAATATGTTTTAGATTCAACTCAAGGACAAGGTGTAATTGTTGCAAGTGGAAAAGACCTAATGGAAGAAGTAAAAAAAGAATTAGGATTTTAAAAACTAAAATCTAAAATAAATTAAAAGCTGTCCCACAAGACGGCTTTTTTTGTATTAATCATTATGAACAAGCCAATAGGAATTTTTGATTCTGGAATAGGAGGACTTTCAATTTTAAACGGTTTAAGTCAAACTTTTCCAAAAGAAAATTTTATTTATTTAGCAGACAATAAAAACTGTCCTTATGGGAAAAAATCTAGTCAAGAAATTACAGCTCTAAGTGTTAAAAATTGCAATACACTTATACAATTAGATTGTAAAATGATAATTGTTGCATGTAATACAGCCACTACAAACTCAATAGAGCATCTTAGGAGATTAATAAGTATTCCAATTATTGGAATTGAACCAGGTATCAAACCTGCAATTAATTATACCAAAACAAATAATATTGGAATCTTAGCAACTGAAAAAACATTAGAAAGTAAATTATTTTTAAAAACTTCCTTGTCAAATAAAACTGATAAAATTAAAATTCATGAACAGATAGGTCACAACTTAGTTAATAAAATTGAAAATGGAGCAGATATCGATTTAATAAAAAAAGATTTGATAAAATATATAAATCCAATGCTAGAAAAGAATATTGATTGTTTAGTCCTTGGATGTACTCACTATCATTTTATCACCTCAATAATAAAAAAAATCATTCCTAAAAAAATTAAATTAATTGATACAATCACGCCGATCATACAGCATATAAAAAATACTTTACTAAAAAGTAAATCACTAAACACGCAAAAAAAATTAGGAACTAGAAAAGTATTTTACAACGGAGATAAAATAATTGAAAAATATTTAAAAGAAGAATATGATTTAGGATATATAAACTTCTAGTTAATTATTTAATCCATGGGCATTCACAATCATATCTCTTTTTTCTACATCCAAAGTTAAATCCTAAAGTAATTTGATGATATCCTCCATTATCAAAAACAACTGAGTTTGATTGGTATGAATACGTATATGCAAATACAAACTCATTAAACTGTAGGCCTATAAGTGGGGTTATGTATTGAAGTTTTTGAGTTTTAATTTGATCCTGTGAATTTAAATACTCTGCACCATCAAAACTATTTCTCAATGAAAGACCAGCCCATAACCTTCCGAAATTAGTCTCTCTGTAAACTTTAATGTTTGCATCGATGAAAGTTTCTTTTGTAGCATCCTTGTGAACAAACAAAAGTGATGGCTCATAATTCCAATCACTAGAATTTCCTGAAAATAAATAACCAGTTGAAAAAAGATACGTTCTTAAGTTATTATAACTTAAACCTTGTTCATTAAAATTTATACCGTCATTATTTAAAAGATTTTTGATAGCTCCATGGGCATAAAAATCAAGATACTGGTATGAAAAGCCAAAGTCTATATTAAAATCTGTAGCACTTTGTTCAAATCCAGAAATAAGTGGGTCAAACCCTCCTGACAAAAATGATGATTCGTCTAATTTATATTGAATTAATCCAGCACTTAAACCAAATGAAAGCATATCTAAATCCAACTCACTTCTAGAAAACATTATGTGATGTGCATAAGTCAAATATGCTCCCGATTGAGAATGATATCCGTTTTGATCTTTAAAAGCAATTGTTCCAAGAGCCGATCTTGAATCACCTAATCTTCCGTTAATACTTACAGTTTGTAAATTAGGAGACTCATCTTGATCCATCCATTGTTTTCTTCCAGTAAATCTAATCTTAGTACAATTTGCAGCACCAGCCATTGATGGAAATAAAAGATAATAGTTATCCGTTAAATAATCAGAATATATGGGTAATCCTTCTTGACTAAAGGATTTTGTATTAAATAATATTAATGCAAGAAATGATAAAATAAAGTGATTAATCCTCATTTGATTTTTTTATTTACAATAAAACAATAAAACAATTGATTTGATGTAAAGCCGATCAAATATATAAATTTTAATAGACATATCTAATGAATTGTTTCCGTAAACATTGATATTTACTATTTTTGCATTAATTATAAAAGAAAATGAAATATAAAGTAAGTATAGAAAAAACACAGAATAAATTCATAAATAAATTTGAGATTAATAATTTTATAACAAATCATGAAAGTTATGAGTTTAACAATATTGACGAAGCTAAAAATTCAAAATTAGCACAGGAACTTTTCTATTTGCCTTTTGTAAAGAAGGTTTATATAACGGCATCTTTTATTTCAATTGAAAGATTTAATATTGTACAATGGGCTGATGTAGAAGAAGAGGTTAAAAATCTTATAGAAGTTTTCTTAAATAGTGGTAAAGAAGTTATTTCAGAAACAAAAAAAGAGAAAGGTAAACCTATTTCTATTTATACTGAAAGCACTCCGAATCCTAGTGTGTTGAAATTTGTTTCTAATAAACTAATTGTAGAAAATGATTTGGAATTTAATAATATTGATGAAGCACATGATATGGATTTTGCAAAAAA
>TARA_Y200000002_G_scaffold97079_1_pt1 | contig 10137 bp, 4 predicted proteins | sample TARA_Y200000002 | Tara Oceans TARA_Y200000002 (sample SAMEA2619388) | marine metagenome | biome: marine biome (ENVO:00000447); feature: surface water layer (ENVO:00002042); material: "saline water (ENVO:00002010), including plankton (ENVO:xxxxxxxx)" | depth 5 m | reverse complement strand
ACTTCATTTTCTTCATGAATTGGAAGAGCATCTATATCAGCCCGGAGTAAAATTTCTTTATCCTTGGGATTATTTCCCTGTACAGTAGCGATAATTCCAGTTTCGATATGTCCATTTGTAAATGAAATATTATGTTCTGAAAGTATTGATTGAATATATTTAGAGGTATTAAATTCTTTGAAAGACAGCTCTGGGTTTTGGTGTAAATACCTTCTAACTTCAATAATTTTAGGAAAATTATTTTGGGCAATATTTTTTATTTCTTCAATCATTTGAAATAATGCTGAATTCCATTAAAAATCATTTTCATAGAAGCATAAAACATAACTCCCCCAAAAATTAATTGAACTATATGAATCGGTGTTTTAAAACTAAGTTTTGATCCTATCCATCCTCCCAAGACAAAGAAAACAGCCATTACTAAAGCATAATAAACAAGTATATTTTTATTATTAACCCCTTCCACCATTAAATTGAATGTACCATTTTGGTAATAGTTGTAAAAAGCTAAAATCCCAATAGGGGGCAACATTAAAGCTAAAGAAATACCTTGGGCTTGATATTGATCTAGTTTTAAGAAATAAATCAGAGCTGGAATAATAATTATTCCACCACCTATACCAATGTATCCACTAGCTATTCCCGCTACAATCCCGATAAGTGCTAATGTTATTAAAGTTGTAATATCCATCATATAGTTAAAAATCTAACGATAAAGATAATTGTTTAATTGAAGGCATTAAAATCCCGTCATCAATTCCATAACCCCAATCTAATCTAACATAATATCCAAAAATACGAGATCTAACTCCAAATCCATAACTGTAAATAATAGGTTCTTTTTGACTTTTTAAATTTATGGTGTAATTGTGGCCATTAATTATTGAACTATTGAATGAGTTTTCAGTTGAATAAGGTGTTTTCCCAGTCCAAGCTGCTCCAATATCATTAAATCCAATAAGCATAAAATTTTCAAGAAAATCTGAGCTAAGTGGTTTATTTGAAAAATAGCTAAAAAGAGGAATTCTCAATTCGTTACTTATTGCTACAAATGAATTACCATTTCTAGCATTTTGATAAAAACCTCTTATTGGAGTAGCAATAGTTTGAAATTGAAAATTCATATTAGGATCAGGTATTATGGTGGGATCAAATTGAGCCCACAAATAACCATCAACACCACCTAAATAATATAACAGTCTTTGAGAACCTATAGAAGTACTCCCAGCTAATCTAGAAGCTAAAACAATATTTCTATGAATTTTCTGATAGTTTCTTAAGTCCATTCCAAAAACAAAAAAATCAGTTTGAGGACTTAAAAAATCATTATAACCTTCTATCCAACTTTTAAACTTAAAGCCGTTATTTATATTAAGTGCAATGGGTCTTGTTATATCAAACACATACTCTAACAATCCTCCATATAGTAAAAAGTTTTTATTTGGTGTGTTCAGAGTGTTTGGAGAATTGCTTAATGTTACTACTTTATCATGTCTTATATTCGACGTAAATCTTAGGCTACTTACTTCACTAAATGGGAAAGAAAATTGGTGTTTAAAATCATTTACAATAGTTTTATTAATGATATCATCACTGAAAAAATCCTCAAAAGATTGCCTTGAAAATTGAAATTTACTATCCAATCTTTTTTTAAGATTCTCATAAATAGCAATTAGACCTATATTATTTAATTGAACAGGACCTTTTATGCCGCCACTAATTTTATAATCTTCAAAGACATCTTTTGCTTGAATTAAGGTAAAGCCATCAAAACCTGCATTTTTAAACCCAGATTTGCTATACCTTTGATAAGCTTGATTATTAAAAGTTGGATTTAATTGCATTATAAATTCTCCAATAGTAAAATTGAGATTATATATTTTTTGACCTGGAAATTTTACTTCAGAATTTGAATTACTTAGGGATTTTTGATTTTGTGATTTTTTAGAAAATCTCTTTTCATCTTCGAATTTATAGTTGTAAATGTCTATTTCCTTATTTTGATAATTCAAATTAGAAATTCCATCAACCTTATATTTTCTCTTGGATAAACTTTTAAAATAGGTATCCCCATTATTTTCTTCAAAAATGACAGTATTATTTATATTTCCTAACAAAATAGAGAATTCATTATTGCTTTTAATTAAAATTCCATAATGAGTCGAATTACCGTTCATATTAAATTCTAAAATATTTCTATTTAAATTGGATAGTTGTTGACTACTATTAATATATCTATAATGAATAATAGTATCAATATGACTTATAGTACTATCTGTAATTGTCTGATAATGATTATATATTCCATTTTCATCACTAATAAAGTGATAATTCTTATTTTTCAATGCGTACGGGCTCCGCTCATTAACATCATTGGAATTTGTTAGTGGGATTATTTTTTTCTTTTTTAAATCCATTTTATATAAATCAAAATCTTTATCAAAATCAATTTTATTTGATATTACATTTTTTCTATTAGAGCTAAATATAATATCCTGAGCATTTGAAAAATAAGTTGGCTCTAAATCATCGTATTTATCATTAGTTAATTGAATGTGACTATTACCTAAAACAGTGTACTCAAAAATATCAGTATAACTATCTTTTACAGCTGATAAAATCATTCTATTACCTTTCCAATTATATGAAGCACTTAGAATTTTTTCTAACCCGAAAATTTCTTTGTAATTTTTCTTATATTCTTTGGTATCATATAAGTTTAACCAAACGCTTCCCTTCTTTTCTTCAAAAATCGCCAATATCTTTCCTTTGGGATGCCAATTTAATATAGGTTGTGTGAGATCGGGAATTCTATTAAGTTTATAATCTCCTTTTAAAACAGTTTTTGATTTTTGTTTTTTAATGTCATATAATTTCACTTTGTATTGACCAAGATAATGTTCTACAAATGCCACTTTTGAACCGTCAGGACTCACTTTTAAGTTCCTGTAGATTCTGTTTTTTTTTGCATTAAAATTTATTTCATTTTCATATGGGCTTAGGGAGTTAGTTAAATCATTAGAATATTGCAAATGATAATGATCTATAAAGTCCTTTTGAATCATTTCTGATGATATTCCAAGAACGTATAAAAATCCGCTTTCTATACTTTTACTAACTTTCATCATATACATTAAGTTTGGGATCATATTTTTTCCAAATACTTCATCAACATAACGCCATAGTCCTTGTCCGTATAGGATAGATTCGTCTTTCGATAAAGATTGAAATTTTTTAGGTTTGCCGCTTAAAATTAAATCTTTGAGTCTTGAATCAAGTTCTGTATCCCAGTCTAATGCAAGGTAATTTATAAGACCTTTTTTGAACCATGGAGGCAAATTACTAAAAGTGGTATTTTTGACGGCTTGTTTCCAATCTGTTCCATAAAGAATTTTATTGACTAGTATTTCAGCCAATCCTTTTTTGATCTGATTTCTAAAATCCAAGTGATCTCCATTGTAATACACAAATAGTTTTTCTCCGTCAATATTTGATGTCCCTCCTACATTGGAAGAAATCTCATTATTTAATCCTATGTTACTTTGCTTAAATTTACTATGTGAATTAAAGATGATTAAGTGTACTTTTTCATCTATAGAGTAGTCTAAAAACCTCTCTAGAGATAATTGATATTCATACGCAATTTTTGCAGCATATTTTGCATTTTTTTCTCCACCTTTAGTAAAATATATTTTAGATTTTTGAAATTCAAATGATTGCCAATAAAAAGGGTTATATTGAACTCTATTTTGCCCAAAAGGGATGTTAGATCCTGTATAATACTGTGAAAAATTAGTATTAAAGAAAATCAAATATGCTATAACTAAAAAAAATCTCAACTTACAATTATAAATATAGCTAAATTCATGCCATTGTTTAAACCTTGAATTTCCAAATTTATAAAATGTTAAAAGTAAAAAAATTCACATTTAACCCTTTTTCAGAAAATACTTTTATTGTTTCAAATGAATCAAATGATGCTGTAATAATTGACCCTGGATGTTATTATAAGACAGAACGAAATAAAATAGACGAGTATATAGATCATCATCAACTAATTATAAATGCCATTCTACATACTCATAGCCACCTAGATCATATGTTTGGAACCCATTATATTTTAGAAAAGTATAATGTTGATTTATGGATTCATAATGAAGATTATATAACGTATAATTCATTTGAAAAAGTTTGTAGCTTATACGGAATCCCAAATACTTTTTTTCCATCAAAAAAACCTTTGTATTTCACTTCAGACCCATTTATAAAGTTTAAGAATATTGAGCTCCAAGTATTATTTGTCCCGGGACATTCACCAGGACACGTTGCTTTTTATAGTAAAGAAAATAACTTTGTTATCAATGGGGATTGTTTATTTGAAAGTAGTATAGGAAGAACAGACCTTCCTGGAGGTAATCACGATCAATTAATTCAATCCATAAGAAATAATTTATTTCAATTACCAGATGAAACAATAGTGTACACTGGACATGGAGGTGAAACTACAATTGGCAGGGAAAAAAAAGAAAACCCTTTTTTAGCTTAAAAGTTATTTAATAATTAATTTTTTAGTTTTTCTTCTTCCATTTTCGATAAGTGAAATAAGGTAAATTCCTCTACTAATTGAACTAACATTAATAAATTGAGTTTTATTATTCAATCTGTTTTGATATAGTAATTTACCATTGAGATCTATTATTTCAATACTTGTATTTTCTCCAATGTAAGATAATTTGATTTCAAATTCTCCATTATTTGGATTGGGAAAAATATTAAAATTAGATATTAATTCACCATAAATTCCCGTACAATTATCTACATAAATTTCTGCTTCTTCCAAATCACTATAACAACTTATAGTTGATATATCCCAATTATAAAAAAAGAAATAAAAATCAGTTGACCCTGTTGATGCACTTATTATAGATGCAATATTTCCATAATCATAAGGGTAAGAAGCATTGGTAGTATTCCTGTATAGAGATAAGGTTCCTGGACTAATTGCCGAAATATACATACCATAGCCTAATCCAGCAGGTATATTTACTCCAATAGGAACTTTATGTCCTGAAACTGTATTTATTGGAGCATTAATGGTATAAGTTCCATTAAAAATGGTACTTCCTAAAATGCTTTGTATAATAATACCAACTGTACCAGTATCTGAAGGATAAATTGTTACAGAATCAATAGTCATGTCACTGTAAACATCAAATAAAAGACCATCTGTAAAAAAGTTGTAATATCCACCACCTCCAAAGGTGTTATTTACTGCACCTATATTTCCAGGAGCTAATTCTTTATAAGCTACAAAAATACTAGTTGTGGTATTTATGGTGTCAGTCGTCATAGTATCACCAGTTCCAATATAGTTTCCTGAAATATCAAACCAATCAATATCAACTCCTAATGGACCAGATGCAATTAATGTTGCTACGTTTCCGTTGGGATAATATGAATTAACACAAACAGTATCGTCAGTTACAGTTGGAGCAATAGGGGTGTAATAGTTTTCGTAGGTAAGTGTTGTCCCAAATGCATCATTTCCAGTATTATCATCGTTAGGTAAGTTAGTAGTGAAATCAAAACTATAAGATCCATCCTGAGTAAGATCAACAGGCAAAGCAAAAATAAAAAGGAGAGAATCACCTGGCTGGATAGTGTCAAAAACAGTTTCTACTGTTGGAGTTCCATTTAAAGAATATTCAACGTTAAATCCTGTTTGTGGAAGGTAGCCAAAGTTAAAAATAGTAGCAGTAACAATAGAACTATCTACTTCACAACCGGTAGAAGCAGAGGGAAGGCTTGCTAAAATTATTCCAACATCATTTTGAGGACCCTCTCTTACTTCAAAATTATCTATTGCTATGTCTCCAGTGAAAGAACCACCAACAGTTCCAGTTATTTTAAATTTGACAATACCAGAATATGCAGCAATAGAAACAATTTCTTCATTCCACTGATTTCCTTGGTCTCCAGATTTTGAGAAAATGGGGTTGTATGATTGTCCTCCATTATCCGATATTTCAATAGTTAAATCAGCTATTGTAGCTCCATACATATGATGAAAAAATCTAAGTTCGGCAGCAGCTAAAGTACTTATATCTACAGATTGTGAATATAAAATTGCATTATCACCCCCTGTCCTCGGAGATGAAGTCTCAATGTACATATAATTACCATTTGAAGACATGTCCTGACTTGGACCAGTACTGGTTGATGAGGTACTTCCAGAATTCAAAGTCCAGTCAAACATGTCACTAACTGATTCTTGGCTCCAACATAGCGGAAATCCAGAATCGAAGTCAGTGAAATAAGGAGCAGAATCAGCTGCGCAATTTGTTGTAAAACTTATAGGACCACTTAAATAGCTTGAGTCACCAGCATTACATATAGTTTGAACATAAAAATCATAAGTTGTTGATGGACTTAATCCAGATAGAATTATAGTATCATTATAAGATAATATCAAGTGACTATTGTTTGGTGAAACTCCACTGGGAGCTATGTAGGTATTCCACAAAGAGTCAGTAGCAAAAGTTGACCAAGTTAATGTGGCACTATCAGACCCAACATTAATTAAATTTAAAGAATTTGGTTGAGGACAAGTTGGAATAGTTCCATAATAAGCAATAACCATCCATGTTTGGTTATCAACTTTATTGTAATTCGTTCCACATCCAGATCCACCCCATGTTCTGCCTGCATGTAATTCGATGGCTATCGTATCTGTAGCATTTAATCCAGACATAAAACTAGCAGTTCTCGAATAGCTCTCAGTTCCTGCTATTGTACCACCATTCCCAGATGTGATATTGGATTCTCCAATATTTAAAGTAGGTAAATACAGCCAAGACCTTTGCTCACTCATCCATGCTCCACCTGCAGCCGTCATATCATAAGACGTATGTATGCTGTCAAGAATAAAACCAGCAGGAATTACAGCTTCTACCATCCCAGCACAACTTGAGAGTTGACCAGCGTTAGAGACTCCATATTCCGTAGGTATATCCCCAGTATTATATGTGAAGCATTGGGCATTTGGGGGACATTGAAATGCCGATGTAAATGAATATGGACCAGCAAGTAAACTAGTATCTCCATTTGTACATATTCCTGAAACATAATAATTATAGGTAGTACTTGGATTAACGGGGAGACTTACCGTATCGTTAGTTACAAAAAAAGGTATTGTATTTGAAACTGAACTTCCACTAGGGACTAAATAAACAAGCCAAGAATTATGATTGGAAGTTCCTAACCAGTTAAGATTAACAGTATCTGTAGTAACTGAACTAACAGATAAAAGAGATGGATCAACACCAGGGCAAGATATGCAAGAGCTAACCTCAATTAAATCAATTGCGATATCTCCTGTAAAACTACTACCACTTGTATAATCAAATTGCAAGTAAATTTGTTGTCCTAAATAGGCTGATAAATTTATTCCAACATTTTGGTATGGATCATTATTTGCGGTTTGAATTTGACCACTGGTTGTAAATATTGTAGAAAATGGTCCTGAAAGACTATTGCTAACCCCTAAATTAAGAGTTCCAATTTCTGCTCCATAAGCATGAACCCAAAAAGATAATTCAGCATCATCCGAAGCAGTACTTAAGTCTAATAGAGGAGAAACAATACTTCCTGAAGTTGGGTTAGTTCCACTTGTTTCATAGTAAAAATAAAAATTTCCGCTATGTGCTGAATTAGGGCCAGTACCTATTGAACTAGTTGATCCAGATTTTACATTCCAAACTCCCGTGGTAGTTCCTGTTCCAAAGTTTCCAGTCCATCCTCCTTGAGATTCTAAATCATCTGTAAAAATAACACCAGCTCCTCCTCCTGTTGTACAATTAACTCCTACTGGTCCTTGAATATTTGTGCTAAATGAAAATGGTCCAGACCAAATACTCGAGTCACCAGTTCCACAAATTGCTTGAACATAAAACTCGTAAGCAGACGATGGATTTAAATTGCTTAATATGTAAGAAGTAGTATTTGTAGTATCAATTGTCCCTGTTCCCAATGTGAAACCTGCACTTCCCCATTGAATATTCCAAAGAATTTCATTTCCACCAGCATTCCACGTTATGGAAGCGGAGTCAGAAGTTATATTAGAACCTAAAATTGCTAAAGGTTGTGGACAACTTGGAATGGCATTAATGGCAAAATTATCTATCATAATATCAATTGATTCTAAATCATCTACTATTCCATCTGATGCCCAAATAGCAAATTGTACTAATCCACTGTCATTTACCAAAGGGAAAATCTCATGATTTCCACCTGGATTAGTGATATAGTTGTTGTCAAAATTTGTAATGCCATTCCAAGTTGTTCCTCCATCTCTTGAAATTAAAATTTCAACTCTATCGTCAGAACCCATCATTCCTGAACTTGAAGAGTTCACATTAAAAACACCAAAATCAAATTCTAATTGATATGGTCCACCATTTGAAAAGTCATATTGAGGGCTTAAAATCCATTCTTTTTTGCCAGTTGAAAATAGATATACTTTTACAGCTCCAGTTGTCCCTGAGTTAGCAAATCCGTCTTGAGTCCAATTACTCACACCAATTCCTGAAGGACCTGTTCCTGGATCACCATCTCCTGCCTGATCCCAACAAGCATTGGGGGGAAATCCAGCCGAGAAGTTTTCTAGTTGAGGAGGAAAATAAGCAGCACAAGGAGTGGTAAACGTATATGGACCTGTCCAGTAACTGGAGTCTCCAGCACCACATATAGCTTGTATATAAAAATCATAATTTGTTGTTGGAGTCAATCCAGATATTGGATAACCGTAAAATAAGGTAGTAGTATCACCATTACCATTTCCTAAAGGAAATCCAGAAAGTCCCCATTCAATCCCCCATAGTGTTTCATTACCACCAGATAACCAAGTTAGTTCAGCACTGTTTGATGTAAGGTTAGCGACTCCAAAATTTGAAACTAGTGGACTTGGACAAGTTGGAGCTTCTCTTACATGGACATTATCAACTAATATGTCATTATAAAAATCATTTGTTGCTCCTCCTGATTCTCCTCTAAATCTTATAGAAACAACTCCAGCTACATCATATCCAATTAATGAAAAAGCATATGGATTCCAACCAGGTATAGAGTTAATTTGAAGAGAGTCAATTAAAACCCAACTTGTGCCGTTATTAGCCTCTACAAATAATATATTTGGAGGAGTTGGATTTGTGCTATTATTACAGAAGTAATCAAATTCAACTTGTGGAGAGGTTAATGCTGAAATATCAACGGGGACCATTTCCATGATCGTACCTGCATCAGTTGCAGAAAAATCAATCCAGGCGTAGGTACCTGACGGTCTTCCATTATTGGCGGCATCATATCCTGGATTTCCAGCAAATCTCCATCCATCTCCAGTAATGGCACTTTGGCTCCAGCATACAGGTAAAGCTCCAGTACTAAAATCCTGAGTATATGGAGCTGTTACTGTAAGGCAAGAAGTACAAAAAGTAAAAGGACCGGACCACTGACTTAAGTCGTTTGCACTACAAACAGCTTGAATATAATAGTCATAACAAGTTGACGGATTAAGTCCTGTTAACAGAAATGGATTTGTTGTTGCGCTTACAGTATTTCCAGTTCCAACTGGGAAACCTGATATACCATACTGAATATTCCAGGATGTTTCGCTGCCACCAGGTGTCCAAGAAAGATTGGCACTATTTGCAGTCATACCACCTGCTGAAAGAAATTGTAAAGGAGGAGATGGGCATGTGGGGCAAAATCCAGTTGCTCCACCAGTAGTACCTAAATGTAACCCGCTAGCTATAATTACTCCATCTCCATCAGTTATATCCCATGATACTTCATTAGTCCACGACCCAGTAATCCAATTGGTAAGATCTATAACATCACCCGTACTTGCATTGAAATTTACAAAATTATAAGAACCTGTTGCAATAGTTGCTCCAGAAATTACAGTAGATCCGTTAACTGAAATGTCAACAGCATTTCCATTCCAACCATCTCCAAAAGAATCATACATATTAAATTGGTGAGAACATTGACCGTAAAAGATTACAGTTAGAAACGAAACAAATAAGAATAGATATATTTTTTTCATTTTAAAAATTATTTAATTATTAATTTTTCAGTTTT
>TARA_Y200000002_G_C22688201_1_pt1 | contig 10161 bp, 7 predicted proteins | sample TARA_Y200000002 | Tara Oceans TARA_Y200000002 (sample SAMEA2619388) | marine metagenome | biome: marine biome (ENVO:00000447); feature: surface water layer (ENVO:00002042); material: "saline water (ENVO:00002010), including plankton (ENVO:xxxxxxxx)" | depth 5 m | reverse complement strand
TTTTTAGTGAAGCTAAGTTGAACAGAATTGAACGGAAGGTACTGCATGAGAACAACATGAATGGATGTAGCATTTTACATTTTAAGTAAGATAAAGTCGAGTAGCTTACTATTATGTAGTATAGTTACATTTCACTTGTTATTTACAAAGATTCCATGAATTAGGTCTTGCCCACAAACTTGGTTTTAAACGACCGATTAGTAATATTAACTGCAATCATTAGAACAAACTTTTTATTATGGCAACACATGCTAAAACCAACAATGAGATCATTCAACTACAAGTATTTGTTGGCCTAGCAATTATTGGGCTAAATTTTTTCCTGTACGAGTTGTTTGAAGCTATCCGTTACTACGCACTAGCCGCCTCGATCTTAATCATTGGTATGCCGCATGGTGCATTAGATCACAAAATCTATTTTAAAGCCCTACATAAAGAAGAAACTGTAAAGACACAGATTTTATTTTATGCAGGATACTTGTTGGTCGTAGCCGTGTACGCCTGGCTTTGGTATGTCCAACCCTTTATAGGATTTGTATTATTTATGTTGTTGACCTTATACCATTTTGGCCAATCCGATACCGAACGGTTACCCTTAAACGGTTCTCTAAAACAGTTATTTATTTTGGCAAGAGGTCTTAGTATAGCCGGGCTCATACTTTTTGGAAGCGATCCTTTTTATACGTCTAGAATCGTGGAATCGGTCACTGGAATATCACTTATTTCTATCGTATATAACTTTACTACTACAGAAGAGCTACGTCTATTTTTTGCCCTAATGTATCCCAGTATTTTTCTTTTAGGGAGCTTGGTTTCTAAACAAATACCGTTAAAAAGCTGGCTAAGTTTGGATGCACTCGTGGTTCCTGCCCTCTTCTCATTGGTCGATCCAATCTTCGCTTTCGCCCTTTATTTTGGTTTATGGCACGGATACAATCACACAAAAACCATGCTGGATTTTCTGAGTAGCAAGGATGAACAAATTGGTTTCGGATGGTTCTATAAAGAAACTGCCTTGTTCTCAGCAATTTCTTATATAGGGCTTGTCCTAATATATTTTCTGGTAGAAGCATTTGGCGACGAAGCCTTATTGGTCGCTATTTTATTTACTCTGATCAGTGTAATTACCTTACCTCACATGCTTGTGGTAGAGCAAATGTATCGAACATTTGATAAAGCAGATGGTGATCAGTCGACCTAACTGACTGTATTAAAATTAAAAGTATGGTCAAAAAAAAAGCCTCATCAATTGATGAGGCTTAAAAAAATCAGTTTAAACTGATTTCTATGCCATTGCGTATCCTTCTTCGTCTGACTTGGCTTTTGCAATAGCATATATCAGACATCCATAACCTGCTTTAGCAGCAACGTCTGCAATAGTATAACCTACTTGAATTGACACAATGCCTGATCCAGCATCCATGAACATTGGTAGCATGTAGACTATTGGATAATAACCCCAAGTAAAGATTAATAAAAGTCTAATGTTTCTAAAAAGAACTTTTACGTTACCTTCTTTGTCTGCCATAGCTATAGTGACTTCATTCCAAAGCACCCAAACAATGTAAGCAAATGGTATTGTGCTTAAAAAGCCCCAAAGTCCTCTATGACCCATTAATTCATAGTTACCACCTGTTTCGCCTATATACCCTGCAATTAGCATTGCTACAGTAGCGACTACTGTATTAAACATAAGCTTTTCTTTCTTTTGACCTGTAAGACTACATAAAAGTAGTAATTCTACCACCAAAAGAGGTACAGTTAATAACCAATCCATGTAACGATATGCATCATTAAATGGTTTACCTGATGCTACATAATTACCACCTTCTAATACATAGGCAGCTTCCCATGAGCCGAAAATTCTAAAATAATGATATGCAGCTATACCCACTACTATTGTCGAAAAAACAACTGATAGTCTGTATTGTGGAGCTACTCTGTCTTTGGCTAGCATAAAAAATAGTCCTGAAAAGACCATAGAAGCTATACAAAATGATAACATATTGTAGACTAGAGAGTATTGATCTACCGTCAATGTTTCCATTAATTCTCCGTTTAGTTAAAGATTTACTTTAATATAACTATTACTATTTCTTAATTAGTTCCCTAACAAACAAATAAGATGCACTTTTCTGATAAAAAAGCGCTTTCAATATTTGTCACTCAATAATCTATATAAACAATTGCAGTTCAATAATTTATAATATTCTTAATTAAGCAAATTGACTACTCCAATCTATCTTACTATTTAGTTGCTAGCAAATATTTTAAAAAAAAATAACAGCTGACAAGTTATTTTTGTGCGAGAATAACTCACATATTCCCATAACTAAAGTCACTGCAATACCTTCAGACTTCGTAGATATAGAAACCTTGCCCTGTTTTATTTCCTAAGTGGCCTTTATCTACCATCTCTCTAAGTAAAGGACATGGAGTATATTTATCATCTTGAAAGCCCTTATGTAGTACATTCATTATGTTTAAGCACACATCTAGGCCAATAAAATCAGCCAGTCGCAAAGGTCCCATCGGATGCGCCATCCCTAAGGTCATTACCTGATCTATAGCTTCTTTCTTAGCCACGCCTTCATATAGTGCATAAATAGCTTCATTAATCATAGGCATGAGTATTCGATTACTGACAAACCCGGGAAAGTCATGGACTCTAATCGGGGTCTTGCCTAGCTTCCTTGTAAGTGATTCTACCTTTTTGAACGTCTGCTCACTTGTTTTATTCCCAAGTATTATTTCAACTAAACTCATTATAGGAACCGGATTAAAGAAATGCATTCCAATCATATTCTCTGGGTGAGTTATGCCCTCTGCTAATTCAGAGATGGATATCGAGGAAGTATTTGTTGCAAATATAGTTTTTTTGAGGCGCTTGGGGTCAATGCCCTGTTCTATTTGGCTCCAAATCTGTTTTTTTAGTGATAATTGTTCTGGAACTACCTCTAAAATCATATCAGCATCAGATATAGCTTGCTTTGTATCAGTGTATGTCTGTATACGGGCTAGACTAGAGCCCACCTCAATTGGCTTAATCTTCTTTTTTTCAGCCATGCGGTTCAAATTTTTTTCGATAGTTTGAAGAGCCATTCTAAGCTGTTCTTCACTAATATCCATTAATTTTACAGGAAAACCTGCCATCGCACATACATGCGCGATTCCATTACCCATCGTACCTGCTCCAACAATTGTTATGGAATGTATATATTGATTATGCATTTACGCTTCACCAATTTTTATTGAATTTGTATAGTATTAATAATGCTAAGTGTATGTATTCAGTGTGTGCGATTTAGGCTATGTTTTATGCGTTGCTAAATTATATGAAACAAACCATACATTTTTATTCATACCTAGACTCACTACTTTCTAGCTGTTAATCCTATTCAAATAGTCCGTCAAATTCAACCTTTTTATCTTTACCTATGAATACGCTTGTTAAATTTGCTCTTTTCATCGCACTTCTATTTTTAGGTGTATCAATTACCGCATTTTATTGGACATTTTGGAAGCCTTTACCCAATTATGAAAGCAGTAGCGAACATATTGCTTTAACCAATACAGTTGATATATTTTGGGATGATTTTGGTGTCCCACATATCTACTCTACGGATGAAACTGATTTGTATTATGCAATGGGCTATGTGCATGCACAAGATCGATTGTGGCAAATGACCCTTTCCCAACTTGCTATGGAGGGAAGATTTGCTGAATTCTTTGGTGAAAATTTGGTTCCATTGGATCAGTACCAGCGCACACTAGGATTTTGGTATACAGCAAAGAAAATTGAACAACAACTAAGTGATAAAGAAAGAATTATTCTAGAAGCTTACTCAAAGGGCGTGAACACCTTTATCCAAACGTATAGCGACCGTCTACCAGTGGAATTTGCCCTTACTGAAATGACCCCCATTAGCTGGACTATTACACATTCTATTGGATTAACTCGACTCATGGCTTGGGATTTAAACCTGAGCTGGTGGAGTGAGCTTATGTATCAAGATTTGTCTCAAAAACTACCCCCTGACGATTTAAAAGCGATCATGGTAGCGTGGTCCGAAGGTTTACCCACTACCTTAAATAATCAAGAAAGTCAGTCACTATTAGGACTGTTAGACTTGGAATGGCAACGGCGAGATTTAATGGAAGTTGGTGGGTCTGCTATTGGAAGTAATGCATGGGCTATTGATGGATCTAAGACAACTACGGGATATCCAATTTTAGCAGGTGATCCACATCTAGGCTTAGATATGCCTGGGAAATGGTATGAAGTTCACGCTCACCTAAATGGAAGAAATGTTTCTGGGGTAAGCTTAGCCGGTTTACCGGGTATTGTACTTGGCCAAAATGATGATTTGGCATGGAGCTTTACCAATATTATGGCCGATGATACCGATTTCTATTTGGAAATGGTGAACCCTCAAGATCGAGGTCAATACAGAAGAGATACTCCTGAAGGCTTGGCTTATCTACCGTTTGATGTGAGAAGAGAGCGAATCAAAATAAAAGATGCCAGTGATCAATTTTTTGATATTCGATCTACGGCTCATGGTCCAGTTATTAGTGATATTTACCCTACAGATGCTATAGTGAACAATCAGGTAATTTCTATGCGATGGACTGGACACGAGATTAGTCATGAAATAAAGAGTATGTATGGAATTAATTGGTCAACGAATATAGAAAGCTTCCAAAATGCTTTAAAAGATTTTGGCGTACCAGGGCAAAACACTATGTATGCAGATAATAGCGGTAATATTGCCATGTTTAGCGCGGCCAAATTACCTATTCGAAAACATGACCCCTTGCTCTTACGACCAGGTTGGGATCAAGACTATGATTGGCAATCTTGGATACCTTTTGAGAAACTTCCTTCCATTATCAATCCAGAAAAAGGATGGATTGCCAATGCCAACAATAAAATAACGACCGCTGCTTACCCTCATTACATTGCAAGCTTTTGGGAACCCCCTTCACGCATCCAACGAATAGAGGAATTACTTAAAGCAGATAGCCTGTTTTCCATGGATAAAGTTGCTGAGCATCAAACCGATGTTTTTTCTCATTTCGCCTCGTCTCTTACACCCACCATAGTTAACTACATTGAATCTCAACAGGAGTATGATTTTAGCATTGTGCTGAGTTACCTTAAAAATTGGGATTATAATTATACAAAGAATTCCACCGCTGCATCTATATTTGATGTTTTTTTCCTCCGATTTACTAAAAATACCCTCTTAGATGAATTTGGCGATGATAGCTTCCGCCACTTTGTTCGTCATGAGTTAATTCCGGTTCGAGTGATACCTTTTCTAATTGAAACCAACAGCGGACTATTTGATAATGTATTAACAAACGAAGTTGAAACTATTGAAGATATATTAATAAAGAGTATGCAGGAGGCTATTTATTATCTGAGTGATTTATATGGTCCTGAACCTTTTGAGTGGCGATGGGAACAATTACATACCATTCGGTTTTCTCCACCCTTATTCAAAGAAGCAGCACAAGATTCTTCTGCTCCCAAGGCCCTCAAACTAGTGGTCGATAACATTCTAAGCCATGGACCATTTCAGGTACCAGGGCATGGTATGTCTATAAATAACGGACAATACAATTGGGATACCCCCTTTGAAATGGTACTAGGAGCCTCGGTTCGAAGAATAGTCAACCTTGCCGACCTACGATTTTCCCGAAGTATTTTACCAACTGGGCAATCAGGAAACCCTTTTTCTTCTCACTTTGGTGATCAAACCTCATTATGGCTAGTGGGCCGTTATAAAGAATTAGTACAAGATAGCTCCTACGTTAAACTTAGTAATTGGCGACATATGAAATTGATTCCAGTTCAGTAATTATTTATTGTCTATAACTAGAATAACAGACAATTACCCATACCCAGTTACCCCCTTATGAAAGAAGGTTTATACTCATTTTCAGTCGTCTTAATTGTATTCATTCTACTGGCTAGCTTTAGTCCAGCGCAAGACAAGCCAAGCCCATTAACCCATGGAGAAGGAACTCAGCAAGATCCCTCCCTATCTGCATCTGGAGTAAAAATTGACCCTGAAATTTTACTCCAACAGCTGACCCCACGCCAACGTGTGGCTCAACTCTTTTTCGCGCCTGTTTATGGGATTTATATGGCACAAGGTAGTAACTCTAGACTGGCTATTGAACGCTTAATTACCGAGCAAGAAATTGGTGGGCTAATAATGATGAGTGGAGATATTTATGGACAGGCGGCCTTGATTAATGACCTGCAAACTTTGAGTAGTATTCCATTGTGGATAACACAGGATATGGAATTTGGTGCGGCAATGCGTATTCGTGGCTCGACGCGAATAACACCTGCAATGGGTGTGGCAGCCACAGGAGATATTCGGAATGGTTTTATGAAGGGTAAAATTACCGCCAAAGAAGCAAAGGCCGCTGGTGTACATCAAATATTTGCACCCGTACTGGATGTGAACAATAACCCAAAAAATCCAGCCATTAACATACGTTCGTTTTCGTCCGACCCGAAACTTGTATCCGAATATGGGACGGCCTTTATTCAAGGAATACAAATTGAGGGTTTAGTTGCAACCGCAAAACACTTTCCAGGTCATGGCGATACCGAAACAGATTCCCATTTAGACCTTCCAGTAGTGCCACATGATTATGCTAGATTAGACTCGGTTGAACTAATTCCTTTTTCCGCTGCTATTGAAGAGGGTGTTCAAAGTATTATGACTGCTCATATATCCTTCCCAAAGTTATCGGATAGTGTTGGTCTACCCGGTACCTTAGATCCTCACATTTTGACCGATATACTCAAGGATTCTTTAGGGTTTGAAGGCGTTATTGTGACTGACGGCCTTGGTATGAAAGGTATCTCCAACTACTTTTCGCCAGGTAAAGCAGTCGTAGCTGCATTAAAAGCTGGTGCGGATCTCATGCTAATGAGCCCTGACGTAACTACGGCTATTGACGAAGTAATGGCAGCAGTTGAAGCTGGAGAGTTAGGAATGGAACGGGTTGATGAATCCGTTATAAAGCTTCTTAATTGGAAAGTATCCCACGGATTATTCGAATCTAATGGTGAAGTAGCACTGGACAAGATGGCTGACATCATTTCCTCGCCAGAACACTTAGCGGAATCCAAGAAAATTGCACAACAAAGCATTACCGTGCTCCGGAATGAGTCTAATATCCTACCTATTAATCCCTCACGCTACCCAAAATTAACCCTAGTAAATTTAAGTGATTCAGAGATAGGAAGTCCTGAGAGTAGTTTTATACGGGGATTCAGAGAACATCATCCCGATGTTAGTTACTTCGAGCATGACTCCAGAACGACTAATTCAGAAGAACTCAGAATCATTCGACAGGCCAGAAATTCAGACCTTGTGGTACTGGGAGCTTTTACCCTTTTCCGAGTAGGGCAGGATTTACAATTGAATTCAACGCAAGCCAATTTTGTGCGAAAACTTCTTGCTAGTCGTACACCTATAGTTACTGTTCTGTTTGGTAATCCATATCTGATCAATTCAATAAAGCAATCTGAGGTGCAAGTTATTGCCTGGTCCAATACCTCTGTGCAAAGCGAAGCCGCTGCCGCAAGTCTATTTGGAGCTACGGATATTAACGGCCGGTTACCTATTGACATTCCTCCTACCTTTGAACTAGGAGATGGAATACATATTCCAAAAAGCACCCTCCATTTTGGCATGGCTGAGGAAGCGGGAATGCTTTCTGAAAAATTTGCTAAAATTGATGGTATTATGCACGATGCAATAAAAGATTCGGTATTTCCAGGAGGAGTCGTTGCAGTGGTGAAAGATGGTATTTTAGTGTACAATAAAGCCTTTGGATATGTTGACTATGAAAAGCTAACACCTGTGCAAACCAACACCCCCTATGATTTAGCAAGTGTCACAAAAATACTAGCTACCACAACAGCTATTATGCACCTAGTGGATCGTGGTTTACTTGATCTTAACACTACTGTTAGTCAATACATTTCTGAATTTCGGGTTGATGATAAGGTAGGCATTACCATTAGAGATTTATTGAATCACGAATCAGGACTACCTGCTTTTAAAGTATATGTGGACGAATTACAGGATAGAGCATCCATTATACAGGCCATTAAGCATGAGCCTTTAGAATGGACCCCAAATCAAAAGTATGTCTACAGCGATTTAGGATTAATTCTCTTGGCCGAAATTATAGAACAAGTGAGCGGTCAACGCCTTGATTCCTATGTTCGTTCTCAGTTACACTATCCTTTGGGCATGTTTTCAACCTTTTTTACTCCCAAGAAAGTAGGACGCTGGTACGCGCAATCCATACCCCCCACTGAGATAGATACCCTCTATAGAATGGGATTGGTACAAGCAGATGTTCATGACGAAAGAGCCTATTACATGGATGGTGTAGCCGGTCATGCTGGCTTATTTTCAAATAGTATTGACATCGCAAAGTACATCACTTTTTTGACCAACAAAGGGTTTTATGCTGGGCAACGCTTTATTTCTTCCGAACGTATCGATGAGTTTACTTCTACACAAGCATCCTTGAGTAAACGAGGCTTAGGATTTGACAAAAAATCTAGATCAGGATTTAGCTCCGCAGGTACTCGTATGAGTCTAGAGTCATTTGGACATACTGGATTTACCGGGACTTCTTTTTGGGTAGATCCAGAGCACAGTTTAGGAGTCATTGTCTTAACAAACCGGATCCATCCTTACCGCTCATATGGGGGAAGAATAAGTAGAATTCGGGCAGCAGTTGCTGATGCAGTTTACGAATCCATGGAGCAATAAAATGAGTAGCTCCTTACCTTATAGTTATCAGCCCTATTCCAATAAACCAGGACATTGTCTTATTGAAAGCCAAGAAGGCGACTTGTATCTAGGCTTTAGAATAGAATCAGCTTCCTTTCCTACTACTATTTCCGCAGTACAAGCAGGAGTTGTCCAATGTCTAATGCATGGCCAACAACCATCCGTAATATATTACGCCAATCCGTCATTAAGTGGTCTTGAGAACTGGATAAACACTCTTTCATTGAAACCTGAGCAAATACCTGAACAGAAATTTCAGGAAGAAGTTGCAGAGCTTCAGAATAAAAACCAGCAATTGTTACACTCGAACACCTTAGATTCGAGTAAGAAAACAATTATTAATTCTGTTAAACCGATACCACTTGAGAACTTTAGTCTCTTAGAGCTTTCTAAACAACTACATAGTTTAGGTAACGAAAATAGTGAATCCCGTCCCATTTTCTCAAAAAGTCAAATGGAACAACTCAAGCATGCATTGGTTAATGTGTGCAATCTTGCAGTATGTCCTGAATCAAATTTCCCAGTGGGTGCCCTACTTTGGACTAATCTTGGGTTATTTCCAGGGGTAAATGTTGAATTTCAAGATTGGTCACTGGGATTATGCGCTGAAAGAACGGCTTTAATAAACGCTTTAAGCTACGGTGCTGATGAGTTTTTTGGGATATTCGTTCATGCCATTGACGGCGATTTTAGTACACCTTGTGGATCTTGCCGTCAAATTTTGAGTGAACATATGCCATTTTCAAAGCTGTTTTGTCTCCATAAAGATCACACTTGGTCGGAATATTTTATTCATGATTTACTCCCTCACCCCTTCTATACCGATTCTCTAGCTAAGTTTTAGGCAAAATTAAAGCACAATATTGTCTCATTTTTTTATGAATTGAGATTATTTAACCTAATTGTTCAAATTTTGTATGAATTCACATAAAATCTGCGTTTATTATTCATAATTGCCATTATTTATAAAGAAAAAGTATTTTTTTTGTTGATTCAATGATTCTGAATCAATAGCTTAGATCATTCTTTAAAGAATATTCATTAACTAAAACATAACGGAGTAATAATGAGTAGAGTAAGTGAATTACAAACATTAGTAGAATCAGTATCATCAGAAATGGAAAAGTTCTATGAAAAAGGAAACAAAGCAGCTGGTACCAGAGCAAGAAAAGGTCTTCAAGATCTGAAAAAATTAGCTCAGGATATTCGATTAGAGATTCAATCTAAGAAAAATGAAGCCTAATCCATTTTGAGATTACTCACGAAAAGCCGCATATCCTGCGGCTTTTTTTTTGACTTTGCTTTGGTGTAGATTTTG
>TARA_Y200000002_G_scaffold242447_1_pt1 | contig 10164 bp, 9 predicted proteins | sample TARA_Y200000002 | Tara Oceans TARA_Y200000002 (sample SAMEA2619388) | marine metagenome | biome: marine biome (ENVO:00000447); feature: surface water layer (ENVO:00002042); material: "saline water (ENVO:00002010), including plankton (ENVO:xxxxxxxx)" | depth 5 m | reverse complement strand
AATTCATTTGCTTTGTTTTCTATCTGATTAGATTTAAATGTAAATGATAACTGGAATATACTTACAAGCCCAAAAAGCAGTGCGAATAACTTAACTAATCCTTTATTTTGCATAACATAGTCTTTATAAAAAAGTGGTGCAAATATATAATTTCAGATATTAACTGACAACAGATTACACCATTAATTGATTCAAGAATTTTGTTGGGTAATTTATAAACCTAAAAGTGAATTTGTCTTTGAGACACCTTCAGCACTTTCAGTTAAGTGATTTAAATCAGCTGAATCAAGGTCTAATTCAATTATTTTTTCAATACCATTTCTTCCTAGGATAACAGGGACACCAATACATAAATCATGAAGTCCGTACTCGCCGTCAAGAAGAGCTGAACAAGGAAATATTTTCATATGATTACAAGCAATAGATTGAACAAGAGAACTTACTGCTGCACCAGGAGCGTACCATGCTGACGTCCCCAATAATTTGGTTAATGTTGCTCCACCAACTTTAGTATCTTCTCTAACTTTATCTAATCTTTCTTCAGAAAGAAAGTTAGAAACCTTTATGCTGTTTCTTGTAGCTTTTGAAATAAGAGGAACCATTCCCTTATCACTATGACCTCCAATCACCATACCATCTACATCACTTATTGGAGCATCAAGAGCCTCTGCAAGTCTATATTTAAACCTAGCAGAGTCTAAAGCTCCACCCATACCAATAATTCTATTTTTTGGCATCCCAGTTGTTTTGTGAACTAAAAAAGTCATCGTATCCATAGGATTACTTACTACTATTAAAATTGTATTAGGTGATTTTTCTAATAGTTTGGCACTAACCTCTTTGACAATTCCCGCATTTATGCCAATTAGTTCTTCTCTGGTCATTCCTGGTTTTCTTGGGATACCAGAAGTTATAACACAAATATCACTACCAGCAGTTTTGGAGTAATCATTTGTAGTTCCGATAATCTTAGTATCAAAATTATTCAAAGAAGCAGTTTGCATTAAATCCATAGCTTTACCCTCTGCAAAACCATCTTTGATATCTAATATTACAACTTGTGATGCAAAATTCTTAATTGCTATATATTCTGCACAACTTGCACCAACTGCTCCGGCACCAACAACTGTTATTTTCATAATTTATTATTAAGCATCTATATTAGCATAGATAGCATTATTTTCAATAAACTCTCTTCTCGGTGGAACTTCATCACCCATTAACATTGAAAAAATTCTATCAGCTTCAATACCATTTACGATATCTACTCTTCTAAGTGTTCTGAACTCAGGATTCATAGTTGTTTCCCAAAGTTGAGTTGCATTCATCTCACCTAACCCTTTGTATCTTTGAACCTTACATCCATCTCCAAACTTCATCATTATACTATCTCGTTGATCATTATTCCAAGCATATTCTTTTTTTGCACCTTTTTTAACAAGATAAAGTGGTGGTGTAGCAATATACACATGACCATTTTCCACTAATTCTCTCATATACCTAAAGAAAAAAGTTAATATTAAAGTTGATATGTGACTTCCGTCAATATCAGCGTCACACATAATGACAACTTTATGATACCTTAATTTTTCTATATTTAAGGCTTTACTGTCCTCCTCGGTTCCAATTGTTACTCCAAGAGCGGTGAAAATATTTCTAATTTCTTCATTTTCAAAAACCTTATGTTGCATTGCTTTTTCAACATTCAATATTTTTCCTCTTAATGGTAATATTGCTTGAAATGCTCTATCTCTTCCTTGTTTGGCGGTACCACCAGCTGAGTCACCCTCAACTAAGAAAACCTCACATTTAGCAGGATCTTGCTCAGAACAATCCGATAGTTTTCCAGGAAGACCTCCGATACTCATGACTGATTTTCTCTGAACCATCTCGCGAGCCTTCTGTGCTGCATGTCTTGCCTGAGCAGCTAGAATAACCTTCTGAACAATCATTTTTGCATCCTCAGGGTGCTCCTCCAGATAATCTCTAAGCATTTCAGAGACAGCTTGACTTACTGAAGCAGAAACCTCCTTGTTTCCGAGTTTTGTTTTGGTTTGACCCTCAAATTGAGGTTCGGCTACTTTAACGGAAATTATAGCAGTCAAACCTTCTCTAAAATCATCTCCTGAAATTTCAAATTTTAATTTGTCTAACATACCTGATGTCTCGGAGTATTTTTTTAAAGTATGTGTTAATCCTCGTCTAAAACCACTTAAATGAGTTCCACCCTCATGTGTATTAATATTATTAACATACGAATGTAAATTTTCAGAGTATGAAGTGTTGTAAATCATAGCTACCTCAACAGGAACTCCATTTTTTTCACCCTCAAAGGCAATAACATCTTTCATTATTGGCTCCCTTGTATCATCTAAGAATTTGATGAATTCTACTAACCCATCCTTTGAATAAAACTCTTCATGAATATCATTTCCATCTTTGTCTTTATTCCTCTTGTCTGTTATTGTTATCGTTATTCCTTTATTTAAAAAAGACAACTCCCTAAGTCTAGTTGCTAATATGTCGTAGCTATATGTGTTAACATCTTGAAATATTGTCTTATCAGGTAAAAAAGTAACTATTGTTCCTGTTTTGTCTGATGTGCCTACTTCTTTTACCGGCTCTACAGATTTTCCTCTTTGGTATTCTTGTTCCCAAATCTTACCATCACGATGTACAGTAGCAACAAGTTTTTCTGAAAGAGCATTTACACAACTTACACCAACCCCATGTAGACCACCAGAAACTTTATAGGAATCTTTGTCAAATTTTCCTCCAGCTCCAATCTTCGTCATAACAACCTCTAATGCGGAAACACCTTCTTTCTTGTGCATTCCAACTGGAATTCCTCTTCCATTATCCTCTGTGCTTACAGAATTGTCCTCGTTTATTATTACAGAAATTCTATCACAGTGTCCAGCCATAGCTTCATCAATAGAATTATCTACAACTTCATAAACAAGATGATGAAGTCCTCTAGAACCTACATCTCCAATATACATTGAAGGACGCATTCTGACATGCTCCATCCCCTCCAGCGCCTGTATACTATCCGCTGAATATTTAGCTTGATTTTCACTCATATTTGATTGTAAAATAGTTAGTTATATTCTAGTTAAAAAACAAATGATATTGAACTAGAAAAATATTACATTCAAATATACAAAAAAAACAAGCTCCAACAGATTAAAAATCAGTAAATATAAAGGACAAGTTATTAACAATTTTTAACCTAAAATTTGATGTTAATAAGCGTCTTGATGAACCTTCGAAATTGCTCTTCCTGAGGGTTCATTTACTGATTTAAATGCTTCGTCCCATTCTAGTGCTATTTTGGTGCTACAGGCAACAGAAGGTTCCTGTGGTACTGACATAGCTGCTGTATTCGATGGGAAATGACTAGAAAATAGAGTTCTGTAATAATATTCCTCCTTTGTTGTTGGAGTCTTTATCGGGAATTTAATTTTTGCATCTGCCATCTCAAGATCAGAAATCATTTCCTCTACAACTTCTTTTAAGGTATCAATCCAACTATATCCAACACCATCACTAAATTGTTCTTTTTGTCTCCATAAAATATCATCCGGAAGATAGTCTTCAAAAGCTTTTCGCAAAACCCATTTTTCCATTCTATCCCCGTTAATCATTTTATCTTTAGGGTTTAATGACATAGCAACATCAATAAATTCCTTGTCAAGAAAAGGAACCCTTCCTTCAACTCCCCAAGCAGCTAAACTTTTGTTTGCCCTTAAACAATCGTACATGTGCAATTTCTTTAATTTCCTTACTGTTTCATCATGAAAATCTTTAGGACTTGGTGCTTTATGAAAATATAAGTAACCTCCGAATAACTCATCAGCACCTTCTCCGGAAAGAACCATTTTAATTCCCATAGACTTAATTACTCTAGCCATTAAGTACATAGGAGTTGAAGCTCTTACAGTAGTAATATCATAGGTTTCTAAATTATAAACCACATCTTTTATAGCATCAAGACCTTCCTGAATTGTAAATATTATCTCGTGATGAACTGTACCAATGTGATCAGCAACTTTTCTTGCTGCTGCTAGATCAGGTGAACCCTCTAATCCCACTGAAAAAGAATGCAGTTGAGGCCACCAAGCTCTTTGTTCGTCATCACTCTCAATTCTTTTCTCAGAATATTTTTTTGCGATCGCAGACGTAATTGAGGAATCTAGTCCACCTGAAAGTAAAACACCATAGGGCACATCAGACATTAATTGTCTTTTAACAGCATTTTCCAATGAATCTCTGAGATTATTTATGCTTGTTTCCGCATCTTTTACATTATCAAAATCTTCCCAATCTCTTGAATACCATTTTTCAAATTTGTTTTTTGAACTGGTCAAAAATTGACCTGGGGGAAACAATTCGATTTTTTCACATTGCCCTTCAAGTGCTTTTAATTCAGATGAGACATAGAAAACAGAATTTTTATCCCATCCAATGTATAATGGGATAATACCCATGTGATCTCTGGCTACAAAATATTCGTCTTTTAATGAATCATAAATTGTAAATGCAAAAATACCATTAAGCTTATCTAAAAAATAAGGACCATATTTTTCGTATAATGGTAAGATTACCTCACAATCACTTTTTGTAGCAAAACTGTAATCAGGAAATTCAAGCCTTAATTCTTTGTGATTGTATATTTCTCCATTTGCTGCTAAAACATATCTGGCGTCTTGACTAAATAATGGTTGCTGACCTGAAGACGGGTCTACAATAGCCAATCTTTCATGGGCAATAATTGCAGATTTATTTGAATAGATACCACTCCAATCAGGGCCTCTATGTCTTATTTTTTTAGCCATTTCTAAAACCTTAGGTCTTAACAGGCTATCATTTTTGGTTTCAAAAGCACAAATTATACCACACATAATTTAAATTTTAAACAAAAAAACATAATAATATTATATTAATAAACTTAATTATATAAAATGATTATAAATATTAATAAAATATTTATAATTTAAATAAAAATGTAATAAAATAAATAAAGCTAGATTAAACCGGTTAATTATTGTAAGCTAGGGGATGTTTAGATATTTGTGAGTTTGAAGCGATATCTTCCATTTCGGATTCTTTTTTATAAAATCAACCATTAAAGGCATCATCTTTTCACGCTTACCCCATTCTGGCTGAATATATAAAATCGCATTTTTATTTACTTTTTTCGCCTCTTGCTCAGCAAATTTAAAATCGTCGTTGTTATATATTATTATTTTTAACTCATGAGCATAATTATAAGCATCCTGAATTGGAAGTTTAGCTTTTTTTGAAGATAAACAAACCCAATCCCAATCACCTGTTAAGGGATAAGCTCCAGAAGTTTCAATGTGTATTTTTTTACCAATCTTTTTTAATGCTTTTGTTAATGGATTCATATTCCACATTAAAGGCTCGCCACCGGTAACTACCACACAGTCTGAAAGCCCCACTGATTTTTTTACTATTTCTTCAACCGAAATAATTGGGTGACTATTTTCATCCCAGCTTTCTTTGACATCGCACCAATGACAACCAATATCACAACCACCAGTTCGAATAAAATATGAAGCCATTCCTTTATGGTATCCCTCACCTTGAATGGTATAGAATGCCTCCATGATTGGAAGTGATTCACCTTTTTCTAAAAGTAACTTTGTCTTTTTGTCCATTACAGAACAAATATAAAAATCTTAATATCTATATTTACCTAGATAATTAAATATTTATAATGAGCGATTCAGGAACAAGAATAAATAAATTTTTAAGTGAGGTTGGGCACTGCTCAAGACGACAAGCAGATGCGCTAATTGATCAAGGCAGAGTTTATGTAAACCGAAAGCCAGCCAAGATGGGCATGAAAGTTTCTGAAGATGATATGATTGAAGTTGACGGAGAAAAAATTAATCAATCAAAAAAGAAAAAAATATTCATTGCCTTAAACAAACCAAGAGGGGTTGTGTGTACAACTAATGCGGGAGTTGAAGAAAATAATATTATTGATTTTTTGAATTTTCCTGATAGGGTTTTTCCAATAGGTAGACTTGATAAATCAACCACAGGCTTAATACTACTTACCAATGATGGAGAAACTGCAAACAGGATTCTAAAAACAGCAAATAACAATGAAAAAGAGTACTTAGTTAAAGTGAATAGACCAATTCCAGAGTCAATTCTTAAAAAAATGAGCGAAGGAGTCCCGGTTCTTGGTAAGATTACAAGAAAATGTGTGGTTGAAAAAGTAAAAACAAATCAATTCAAAATCATATTAACTCAAGGATTAAATAGACAGATTAGAAGAATGTGCGATTACTTTGGCTATAAGGTTGTGTCTTTACAAAGAATCAGAATAATGAATATTAAATTAGATTTACCTGATGGAAAGTACAGACTTTTAAACGATCAAGAAGTTAAAGGGTTAAAAAAATAAACTATGGCTGAATTAATAGAAATAAATCAACTTGAAAATGAATTAACGAAACTCTCTAATAAATGGAGTATTAATGATAAATTTTTGATGTGCATGTATGAATTTAAAAACTTCAATGATGCACTTTCTTTCATGAACAAAGTTGGAGTTAAATGTGAAGAAATGGACCATCATCCAAAGTGGACCAATGTATACAACAGATTAGAAATTGAGCTTTACACACACGACAAAGACGGTCTGACAATGAAAGATTTTGATTTAGCATCATTTATGGATCAAGAATTTAAAAGCTATGAATAAACTTACACCATTTCATTTAGCTATTCCTGTTGACAATATTCCTGTTTGTAGAAAATTCTATAGTGAAGTTCTTGGTTGTGAAGAAGGTAGAAGTAGTGACCACTGGGTAGACTTTAATTTATTTGGCCACCAACTTGTTATTCACTACAAAGAAAAATCTACTGAAGTAGTTCATACTAACCCTGTTGATGGTAAAAATGTACCTGTCCCACATTTTGGAGTTGTTTTAGAATGGGGCATATTTCATAAATTTTCTGACAACTTAAAAGAAAAAGGAGTAGAATTTATAATTGAACCATATATACGTTTTGAAGGTCAGCCAGGTGAGCAGGCAACGATGTTTTTTATGGATCCTGCTGGCAACGCCCTAGAATTTAAATCCTTTAAAGATTTTAATCAAATTTTTGCCACTTAATCAACCTTTGTATGCTAACAAGGTGTTTTTTAATAACATTGCTATTGTCATTGGTCCGACACCTCCAGGCACAGGAGTAATATAACTAGACTTTTTAGAAACATTTTCATAGTCAACATCTCCAATAATTTTATATCCTTTTTCAGAACAATCAGCGACCCTAGTTATTCCAACATCAATAATTACAGCACCATCTTTTACCATATCTTCTTTTACAAAATTTGGAACCCCCAATGCTGAAATTATTATATCCGCCTGTTTGATTAACTCTTCAATATTTTTGGTCCTACTATGTGCAAGCGTAACTGTTGAATTACCAGGATTAGACTTTTGACTCATTAAAATACTTATGGGTCTACCAACAATATCTGAACGACCAATAACAACTGTATGTTTTCCAGAGGTTTCAACATCATATCTTTTAAGAAGCTCCATGATTCCAAAAGGAGTTGCAGAAATAAAAGTCGGAAGACTAAGAGCCATTTTACCAAAATTTGTTGGATGAAAACCATCCACATCTTTGTCGGCATTAACAGCCATTAATATTTTTTGTGAGTCTATGTGTTTAGGTAAAGGCAGTTGAACAATATAACCGTCGATATTTTCATCATTATTCAGCTCGTTTACTTTTTCAAGAAGTTCATTTTCAGAAATAGACCCAGGAAGTTTTATTAGAGTAGACTCAAATCCAACTCTTTTACAAGCACGAACTTTGCTGCCAACATATGTTAGACTAGCTCCATCGTCTCCAACAATAACCGCAGCTAAATGCGGGGGTCTTGCGCCTTTTGCAATAATCTCTTTTACAGAAACTGCAATTTCAGTTTTAATGTCGTTACTTATTTTTTTTCCGTCTAAAACTATCATCTACCTTTCATGTTTTGCATCATCTTCATCATTTTACCCTGACCCATTCCCTGCATCATCTTCATCATTTTACTCATTTGATTAAACTGCTTAATCAGTTGATTTATTTCTTCAACCGACCTTCCTGAACCTTTACTAATTCTCTTTTTTCGGGACTGATCTAAAATTGAGGGAAGCGCTCTTTCTTTTGGTGTCATAGAATTAATAATTGCCTCTATTGGTTTAAAAGATTCATTATCTATTTGCTCACCTGATTGTTTCATCATTTTATTAGCCCCAGGAATCATACCAACTAAATCTTTCATGTCACCCATCTTCTTTATCTGCTGAATCTGCTTCATAAAGTCATCTAAACCGAACTTGTTCTTAGCGATTTTCTTTTGAATTTTTCTAGCCTCTTCTTGATTAAATTGCTGTTGTGCTCTTTCAACAAGTGAAACTACATCACCCATTCCAAGAATTCTATCAGCCATTCTACTTGGATGAAAAACATCTAACGCATCCATCTTCTCACCTGTTCCAATGAACTTAATAGGTTTATCAACCACACTTTTGATGGATAAGGCAGCACCACCACGGGCATCACCGTCTAATTTGGTAAGAACAACTCCGTCAAAATCCAACACATCGTTAAATGCTTTAGCACTATTTACTGCATCCTGACCAGTCATAGAATCGACAACAAATAAAATTTCACTTGGCTTTATAGCCTTTTTAATATTTGATATTTCATTCATCATTTCTTCATCAATTGCCAACCTACCTGCTGTATCAATAATGATTAAATTATGACCTTTAGATTTTCCATACTTAACCCCTGCCTTAGCAATTGCTACTGGATCTTTATTTTCTTCTTCAGAATATACCTCGATATCTAAATCTTTACCCAGTACATGTAATTGCTCAATTGCCGCAGGTCTGTATACATCACAGGCAACCATTAGTGGTTTTAATGATTTTTTCTTTCTAATATCGTTAGCAAGCTTTGCAGTAAAAGTAGTTTTACCAGATCCTTGTAGACCTGACATTAAAACTATGACAGGCTTATCTTTAAAGTTTATTTCAGATGTCTCTCCACCCATCAATTCGGCCAATTCGTCCTTTACGATTTTAACCATTAATTGACCAGGCTTAAGATTTGTTAAAACATCTTGACCAATGGCTTTTTCCTTAACTCTTTGGGTAAAATCTCTGGCTGTTTTAAAGTTTACATCGGCATCAAGTAGTGCACGCCTAACTTCTTTTAATGTTTCTGCAACATTAATTTCAGTTATACTACCATGACCCTTTAAGACTTGTAGAGCTTTATCTAATTTTTCACTTAGATTATTAAACATACTGTAAAATAAAAAATTTAAAATTCATATTAAAATTACATTCTATCAACTACACCAATACCCAAAAGTGATAGTGCATTTTTTATTGTTATTCCAACTAATTTTGAAAGCTCAACTCTAAATGTTTTCTTGTCTTCAAAAGCAGATTTTAAAATTGGTAAAGATTGATAAAATGAATTAAATGATTTTACCAAATCGTAAACATAATTAGCTACTAGTGCTGGATTATGTGAGCTTGCAGCACCACTGATAACTGAAGGAAATAAATCAATTTGTTTTATCAATTCTTTTTCCTTGTCTTCCAGTTTTCTGTCATATTTATCTTTTGACAACTCAAAATTTCTACCAATAAGAATCGATTGAATTCTTGCGTAAGAGTATTGAATAAACGATGCTGTATTTCCTTGAAAATCTACTGATTCTTTAGGATCGAAAAGAATTCTTTTTTTAGGATCAACTTTTAGAATATAATACTTTAGTGCGCCGAGACCAACTGTACTATAGACATTGTTTTTTTCATCTTCAGAAAGACCGTCTAGCTTTCCTAAATTTTTTGAAATCTCTTCTGCAGTACTAGTCATCTCTTGCATCAAATCATCGGCATCAACAACAGTACCTTCTCTACTTTTCATTTTACCACTTGGTAAATCTACCATTCCATAGCTTAGGTGAAATAAATTTTCAGACCATGAGAAACCAAGTTTTTTAAGTATTAAAAAAAGAACTTTAAAATGATAGTCCTGCTCATTACCCACAGTATAAACCATTGAGTTAATATCAGGGCAATCTTTTACTCTCTGCAC
>TARA_Y200000002_G_scaffold383192_1_pt1 | contig 10171 bp, 10 predicted proteins | sample TARA_Y200000002 | Tara Oceans TARA_Y200000002 (sample SAMEA2619388) | marine metagenome | biome: marine biome (ENVO:00000447); feature: surface water layer (ENVO:00002042); material: "saline water (ENVO:00002010), including plankton (ENVO:xxxxxxxx)" | depth 5 m | reverse complement strand
TTTTTTTTACTAATAATTTATTTAATTTAAACCATTCCATTGTTCATTTAAGTCACTATAAGTTGAATTATATATAAGTCCTCTGAGGCTTTTTTCATATATTAATTTTGCACCTCCGTCTCTAGTCAAAGGAGCAAACTTAAATGTAGTGTAATCACCTCTATAGTCATTTGAGAATATATCTAATGGGAATTGAAAATAAAAACCTTTATCAAAACTACCCTCACCAAACAACTCAGCAGGTACGTCAGTTCTTGTAAAATAAAAGCCAGTTAAAAATCCTGATTTTGTTCTCCTGCTCAAATCTAAAGTATATCCATCATCTTTTGCAAGATATCTACCAAGACTTAAGTTGGCAATTATTCCCATTGGTAATTGATAATCAAAACTAAAATGTCCAGTTGTTGTTCTATATTCTAAAAAATCAAATCTTTGCTTATATGATCTTTGTTTTACATCAAATAGTTCTATACCAAATGAGTATTTTTTATCAAAGGGTTTATATAAAAATTCAACACCTAAACCTGCATACATTGTTTCAAATATTCCACCTGTGATTCTTGCATATATATCTTTATAAGGAGAAAAAATGTAATCCATCTGCATATTCGTTACTTTTATATCGTCCTCTTTAATATAATTAACAACTCCCGTTCTAACATTTTCTAATTGAGAGTCTGGTCTGGATATGGTTTCATCAAGATTACCATATATTCTTTGACTTAAGAGAAAAGAGAATATTAAGTTTCTATTAAATTGTAGCTCTCCTAAATAGTCTAAATTGATTCCACCAAGATAAAACTTTGAAGGATAGCCAACATGAGAAACTACAGAAGGGTTAAAGGTACCAAAATAAAGTGGAAATGGAACTCTTGGTTTAAATTCATGGTTCTGAATAACTAAAGGATTTCCAGAATCTATACTTGTATTCCTTATAGCAACTTCAACAGGAATATTGCTTTCTTCTTCAAAATAATTTGCTATGTAAGTTATATTATTTAGTTCTATTCCTGCATTAATGTGACTTACGTTAATTACTGATAAATCAATTTCATTTAAGTCTCCTAGTTTTTTTGATATTTCAGCAACATAAGCTGATGATCTAACTGAATTTCTATAGTTTGTTGTTGAAACAGATACGTCAAGGCGACCATTATCATTTAGATTTGCTGTTTGAAGAAATAATTCATTTTTATTTAAATTGGATAAAAGTTCCTTATAAAATACTTTTTTAGATTTCACTTCGTCAGTATTTTTCTTAACATTCAAGTTAAGCTTTTTCTTTTTTGAGTAATCTTCATTAAAATTTAATCCAAATGAAAAGCTTAGATTGAATGTGTTGCCTTTGATATATGAAGTATCAATTGTTAGAAATTTATTAATAGGAAAGCTTAACCCAAAATTAATTTTTGAATCTTTATTTCGTATATGCTCTAAAGCATCTACACGATAATTTGCAGAGAAATCAAAATAGTCAAATGGATCATACTCTAATTTTATTTTAATGCCCTTTGCATTAGGAATTGTATATTCAAGACCACCAAAAAAAGCAGCATCTCCTCTAAACCACTCTTTGTAACTTGGCTTACCTGCAAATCCAGCATTTTCTGATGGATCAGGTCTAAAAGTAAATCTCTCTGAAACACTTGAAAGTGGATTTTTAAAAGAACCCTCACCAGTAAATTTTCCCCAGCCCAAACCCAGTGTTACTTTTGTATTTTGAAAATCCTTAGTCGAAACAACATATTCTCTCCCGAAATATCCAGTGCCTGCAAAGTCATCAAGTCCAAGTGCAATGTTTGGAAATTGAGAGTTGTTTGACCTATAAATCAATTTAAAATTGAATCCTTTGTCTAAGTATTGACCTTTTTTTGAAGCGGCTCCCCATAATAAATCTGACGGTCTATAGTAGAAATAGCTTGCCTCAAGCCAATTAAAAGGTGAGACTGATAGGGTTCCATATTTCCAAATTGGATTTTTATTGAAGATAAATGACACTGAGCCCTCCGGTCTAGAATGAGCTGAGGGTAATTGAATCAAGCCAACGCTTCCAAAAGAGTTAAATGAAGAAGAGTAAGTTAAATCTGTTGGATAAAATAGATCTTTATAAGAGAGCGCTTGTAACGATACTCCAAAAAATATTAAAAAAAAAATCTCATATTTTTAATTATTATTTAAAGTTGAAATTGAAGCTAAACTTAAGGCCAAACTGCTTAAAATTGGTGCCCAAATAGATGCGATTTCTGTTGTATTTGGATCGAATGATTTTGGGACATATATTATAGAACCTGGATACATTAAAAAATTATCTTGTGATGTAATAAACGATAACCTATTTGAGGATATATTTTGAGTTTCACCATTGGGATGAACAACAAATATAGTCTTTGTGTCTGCTGTCTCTAGAACTCCTCCAGAACCACTTACATAAAAATTAATACTTTTACCAGGTGAATATCTAATTGCTCCAGGATTACTAACTTCACCCTGAACATATACTTGTTGTGTTATGACGGGTATTAAAATTTCGTCCTCATTCTCCAAAATGGTATCATTATTAGGATTAGATTCAATGACATCTAAATCAAATTCTGCTATAACTCTTCCATTAGTTTCTGCATCTCTTAATTGTTTTAATACTAAAGCTAAGCTTTCTTGAGCACCTGATACCATTGAGGCATTTCTTATAAGGTTACTTAAAAACTTTTCATAGAGTTTTTGTTTAGATTCCTCATTAATCGCTAAACTTCTTTGGTTATTTAAAAATCCTCCAAATGGGTATGCAGAATTTTCGTAACCACCAGCGGAAGTTATTAATTCACTTAGTTTAGTTCCTAAAGGCAAAAGATAGGTCCCAGGATTTTTTACAGCACCTTTAATAGTGACGGTATTAAACTTATATTCTCTTATAAAAAGACTATCTCCTCTTTTTACATCATATTTTTCAATTTCATTAAAGTTAATATTAACAACTTTACTTTTACCATTTTCAGCACGTTTTAAGATAATATTACTAGTGTCTGCATTTTGGCCGATGCCATTTGCAAAATTAATTAAATCTTCAAATGTCTCGCTCTCTTTAAGTTCATAAATGCCTGGTCTTAAAACACCTGACTCAATAGATACAACTTTCTTTGCAGGATTAACTAAAATACTATCACCAGATCTTAATCTTGTTTTATAGCTCGTTCTACCTCGAATTAGAACATCATAAATGTCTAGAGTATCTATAACTTTGTTATTTCTAATTAGGCTTATATCTCTATAACTTCCAATTTCATTAACTCCGCCCGCCATGCTTAATGCATGAAGCATATTAGAGTTTCCATTAAGAGTATATATCCCAGGATTATATGCATTACCTGCAATTAAAACTCCAATATCTCTTATACTTGTAAGGGAAACAAAAGCTTTTGTTCCAACATATGCGCTATCAACCTTGGATTGAATTAATTCAACTGCATCTCCTAGAGCTAATCCAGATACAAAAATTTTTCCTATATCAGTAATACTTATTGAGCCATCTCTTTTGACTGGATAATTATCTGTATTGTTTTCTAGACCAATTAATTGAATCTCTATCACGTCTCCAAAATCTAACACATATGAAGCATCCAAATTAGGTTCATTTATTGGCATAAACGAAGTTTGAATAGTATCAAAAAATTCTTCGCCAAAGATTTTAGGTTTATCATCTTTCTTAAGCTCTTTTTCAACTCTTCTTAAGATTTCTTCGATGTTTCTCTCTAATTCTTCCTGTTCTAATTTATCTTTATCAACTTTTGAAGAAGCACTCCTATATACAGGTGAATCAATTTGATCTTTTTTAATATTTACCTTATCTAAAACATCTTCCTTAACACCTTCTGGAAGACTATCAAGAAATGCATCATCGAGTTCTTGGGCAAAAATGATTGGGACTATTAAACATAAGAATGCTATAAATGGAATTGATATTTTTTTCATTAGTTTAAAATCTCTTTAATTTTGTTAGACGCTTTAAAATTAAGTTTTTTTCTTGCACCTATTATATAGGATTCTTTTGTTTTTGGGTTTCTTCCCATTCTTTTTGGTGATCTGTGAACAAAGAAGGTTCCAAAACCACTTAACTTGATTCTTTTTTGAAAAGAGTTATTTTTTATGATTTTTAAAAACGAATTTGTTATAAGACTGCTTTCGGCTAATGTTATTCCTAGATTTTCTGATAATACTTTTGATATAGAAGCCTTATTAGCCATATTTATAATCCAGGTAAATTAATACCATTAATTGATAAAGCTAATTTAATTATAGCATCTAATACTTCATCAACTTCATTATCGGTAATAGTATTATTTGTAGATTGAAATACAAGCCTAAAACCAATTTTTATTTCGTTATTTTTATTATTTTTATAAAAGTCAAAAATAAAAGCTTCTTTTAAAATATCATTTTTATATGACAGAATTGTATTTTCTAATAAAGCAAGATTGTTAAAGTCTGTTACTGAAAATGATAAGTCTCTAATCGATGAAGGGTATTCTGATATTTCTTTAAACTTTATATAATCTTTTGGTCTATTTGAAAATGAATTTCTCTTTAAAATCTCATCTGAAAACTTATTAAGATTAATTTCTGAATAAATAATTTCATTTTTTAATTTCGTATCAAGAGTATTTCTATCTATTTGCTCAATTAGAAATTTATTATTTAAATCTAATTTTTTTAATATGTCTTCAAAATAATCCTTATTAATTTTTTTTGAGAAATCCCTATAATTTTTGCCTACTCTTCCACTTCCAATTATTCCAATTTTAATTTCTTGATTAACTTTTGATTGATTTGAATATACATTAGATATTTCAAAAAGTTTAACCGAATCTTTTTGTCTTCTTTCATTGTATAAAAGATTGTCAATAAGGGATTGTTTAATTTCCAGCCTTAAAAAACTTTTATTTGAATCAAGTGGATTATCTAAAAAAATAGCTTTATCAGAACTTTCATTTACAAATGGAAAATTGATTACTTCGTAAAAACCATTTTCAATCAATAAATCTCTTATTTTGTTTTCAACCTCATTAAATCCGTTAGTAGGTTTTGTACGCAGAATATTAAAATCTTTTTTTTCAATATTATCGTAACCTATAACTCTTGCAATCTCTTCAGCTAAATCATTTTGAGAAAAAATATCATGTCTATGCGATGGTGTTCGAATAGTGTTGTTAGAATTTGTAAAATCTAAGTCACTAAGTATTTTTAAGTAATGAGACTCTTCTATATTAGTTCCTAAGATATTGTTAATTGAATCAATGTCGATAGGTAAAGATGTTCTATGTATGTCTTGGTATTTCTTAGAAAAAATTTTCATAGACTTTATGTTTGTATGATCCATAACAATGCTGATAAATCTCCTCAAAACATTATTTTGGTTATTAAAATCCACTCCTCTTTCAAATTTATATGCCGCATCTGATTGAATATTATATTTTAAAGTCTTTCCTATAATGCCTTCAGGTTTAAAATATGCACATTCTATTAATACAGATTTTGTTTTTTCTGAACATGCTGTACTCTTTCCACCAATCACTCCGGCAAGATTGATAATTTCATTTTTTAATTTAAAAATAGAGTTATTACCCTTTATTTTGATTTGTTGATCAAGTAAGGTAGTAAAATCTGATTCGCCATAAAAATTTTCAAAAATAATTTGACCATTAATTTTTTTATAATCATAGCAATGTGTTGGTTGACCAGATTCATATGAAAGAAAATTTGAAATATCAGTAAAGAAATTATTTTTATTTAAATTTAAATCTCTAAAATAACTTTCTAGAAGTTCATTGTACTGAGAAATCTCCTCATCAATTTCAATCTGTAAAAATGAAATTTGAGGACATATATCCGGTGCATTATTTAAAAAATCTAGTTCAAAACTATCAATATCACCTTCAAAAACAGGCAAGTCATTATTTACGTCATAAAAGATTGAAAGCTCTCTTAATATTCCATTGATTGATAAACAATCTCCTCTATTAGGTGTAAGTTCGAAATCAAAAATCTCATCAGAAGTTTCATGCTCATGTCCCAATTGAAAAAGTCTTTTTGAGATATCATTTATGCTTGGACACTCTGGTAGACTTCTCAAGAGATGTTTGTAAGGTATTTTCATTTGAATTGATTTAGAAAATCAAGATTAGACTTATAAAAATTTCTTATATCTTTAATATCATGTTTAAGCATTGCGATTCTCTCTACACCTAAGCCAAACGCTAATCCGCTATATTTATCAGAATCAATATTACAGTTCTCTAGAACCTTTGGATTAACAATTCCACAACCCAAAATCTCAAGCCATTTACCCTCTTTTGATAAGATATCTACTTCAGCAGAGGGCTCTGTAAAAGGAAAGTATGAAGGCCTAAATCTTATTGATGTATTATCACCAAATAATTCAAAAATTATTTTGTAAATTAAGTCCTTTAAATTAGAAAAACTCACATTTTTGTCAACAAAAATTCCCTCAATTTGATGAAACATTGGTAAATGAGTAGAGTCATCATCTTTTCTGTATACTTTTCCTGCTGAAATAAATGATATTGGTGGCTTTTTTTCTAACATTCCTCTTATCTGCACTGGAGAAGTATGTGTTCTTAAAACATGAGATTTTTTATTAACATAAAAGGTATCATGCATTTGTCTAGCTGGATGACTTTCCTTTATATTTAACATATCGAAGTTATATTCCTCTGTCTCTAATTCAGGTCCTTCGATTATTTCAAAGCCCATATCAGTTAAAAAATTAACTAGAGAATATATTATGTTATTTATTGGATGATAAGCTCCCGACTCTTTAATAAGCCTGGGTTCAATAATGTCTTTTGAAGATGACATTTTAGTTCAACTTAAATTAACTAGTTACTTTTTTTACAATTTTTTCAAAAACAGCATTATCATTTACAGCTAATTCTGAAAGCATCTTTCTGTCTAATTGAATATTTTTTTTACTTAAAGAGTTAATTAAAGTTGAATATGAAACACCAAATTTTCTAGAGCCAGCGTTTATTCTTGATATCCACAAAGATCTTATTGATCGTTTTCTATTTTTGCGATCCCTAAAAGCATATTGAAGAGATTTTATTTGAGATTGTTTTGCTGTTTTGAAAAGTCTACTTCTGGCTCCATAATGTCCTTTAGTAGCATTTAAAACTTTTTTGTGTTTCTTTTTAGCAGTATTTGACTTAGTAACTCTTGGCATAATTATTTTAAAAGTTTTGATGCCATTTTTAACACAGTTCCTGACATCATGCTTAATCCTCTATTATGTCTTTTTCTTTTTGTAGACTGTTTAGTTAATATGTGATTTCTGTTTGCGCTTCTATTTTTAATAGATGACCCTGTTTTTTTAAATCTTTTAGCAGCTCCGCTGTGCGTTTTTATCTTATAACCCATATTACACCTTATTTTTTTCGCTTAAGAGGAGATAACACCATAAGAAGTTGTCTTCCTTCAAGTGACGGCTCGTGCTCAATTTGAGCTATATCTTCAAGCTCAAATTTGATTTTTTTCAAAAGATTAAGCCCCAAATCACTGTTAAGTATTTCTCGTCCTCTAAAACGAACGCTTATTTTAGTCTTATCTCCATCAAGAATAAAGCTTTTAATCTTTTTTAATTTAATTTCATAATCACCAACATCCGTTGAAGGTCTAAATTTAATTTCTTTTACAGTATTTTTTCTTACTTTGCCTTTTGCACTGGATAAGTTCTTTTTCTTATCAAACAAATGTTTTCCATAATCCAATAATTTACATACAACTAGATCTGCATTAGAAGGTGATACTTGAACTAAGTCCAATGAAGATTGTTTGGCAGATTCAAGAGCTTTATTTATATCAACTTTTCCCAATTTTTCCCCATCAGCACCAATTAACATTACCTCTGAGGCTGTTATTTTTTCATTAATTGGAGTGCTGTTTTTTTTACGAGTATTTATAGTTTTCTACCTTTGTGTCATTAATAATTAAGAAATATGCAATGTGAGAATATATTCAACGATTATTTGAACAAAAAATGAAATTGAAGATCATGCATATTTTGAAGATTTTAAACTAATTATTGATTTTGGCAAATAATTTTCACTTTTAACGGTCATGGTTGAAGAAAATAAGAGCCCCATTCATCATTCTTTTTTTCATAAACTTTTCTTTTGTTTATCCTGTTGTAGTTACCTGCCCAAAACTCAAAATAATACGGTACAAAACTAAAACCACCCCAATAATTCGGACATTTTTCTAAGTCTTGAGAAACCAGGACTTTTTTGTAATTATTTACTACGTCGTTATAGGATTTTATTTTTTTTGATTGATCAGAACTTATGGAGAGTGCATTTTTTTTTGGTGATCGGTTTTTAAAATAACTTTTAGAATATTGTTTACTTATTTTTTTTACTTTTGCTTTCATTCTTACTTGAGTATTTGTTTTTGACCAATGTATTAATGCTGAAATTTGATCATGTAATTCAAATTGAGAAGCTTTTGGTGATTCATAATTAGAAAAGAAAATAAATTTTTCTTTATCTAAAAATTTAAGATTGACAAATCTTGAATCAACTTCTTTTTTTTTACTACAATATGACGATATTGAGATGGCCTCAATATAAGGTTGTCCTTTAGACATTGCTTCTTCATATTTTTTTTTAAATTCCTGATAAGGTGCTTCATTAGAAGCATTAATAAATGAAATCATAAATATTTAGTTAATTAAAAAATACATTATATACATAGAAGACATTACATGATCACCAGAATATTATGATTTAGTGACCTCCTCCTTTAATTATAAGCAAAAATCCTTTCCAAATTATCCACAAATCAAGTTTTAAAATTCCTATTGATGATCTTTTAATGTATTGATCGATGTACTCATATTCATAAAGTGAATTTCCCATTTCTGATGTACCTTTATTAATATGTCCTAAGCCAAGAAGACCACCTTTCAATAAAAACCGACTTACATTACCTTGTTTAATATCTCTCTCGTAGTGAAGAACAGATAATGGACGAGGACCAACAATGCTCATATCTCCGATTAATACACTCCAAAACTGAGGTAATTCATCTAAATACCATTTCTTAATAAATGCACCAACAATAGTTCTTGTTTCTGGAGACCATTCAGCCGAATATGCAATCCATTCATGATTAGAAGCTCTTTCATCATCAATATACTTAGTTTTAATAATACGAAGCTTCCATTTCTTAATTTTTTTGCCTCCACTTACGCCCCAGTAGTAAAAAAATAGGGGTCCTTTGTTTTCATTTATAAAAATTCCTTCAATTAAGTATGCTATCTTCAAAAAAAATAAAATTGGAATTGTGATTACAAGAAAAATGCTAGCTACAAGCTTATCAAAGAAAACTTTAAAAAAACGTGGCTTTAAACTTCCTTGAATCTTAAAGATATGGTTGTACTTTTGTTTAATTTCATCTGTAGGAGCTTTATATGGAAAAGCTATCTCGGGCTCGTTATTTTTGATTGAAATTTTATTCAATTTATCTATTAACTTTTACAACTAGTAGATTTGCTTCCAATGCACTGTATAGATGTTGAACCAATTCGTACTATAGGTGTTTTAAATAATATCTTATCTAGTGATCTAATAAAAAAAGCCAGCCGATAGTATAAATTTCTTAAATTCTTTGGAAAGCCGTTAAGGGCATATGGAAGAAATTGGTGATAAGAACAATGTTCAACTTTATATTCAGAAAATTTTAAAAGTAAACTCAACTCATATTTGCTAAGTCTAATATCATGGCTAGATTTTCCTCTAAGATCATTAATTTTTTCAAACAAAGACGACTTATTTGGAAACTGTTGAATAAATAATTTTCCACCAGGTACTAAAAGATTAAAACATTCTTTTAAAAACTTTCTCATATCCGGTACATGCTCTAAAACACCGCATAATAATATCGCATCAAACTTTTCTTCATTAAAATTATTCTCTTTAAGGATATCGGCTTTTATATAGTTAATTGCTACCCCTTCTTCTTTTTTTAAATATTCTAAAAATAAAGGTTCTTTATCAAAAATCTCGCTTGCTGTAATATTTTTGAAACCTTGATGATACAAAATATAGGACATGTGACCCACTCCGCAGCCCAAGTCAAGTATTTTGGAGTTTTTCGAAAGATT
>TARA_Y200000002_G_scaffold217703_1_pt1 | contig 10188 bp, 7 predicted proteins | sample TARA_Y200000002 | Tara Oceans TARA_Y200000002 (sample SAMEA2619388) | marine metagenome | biome: marine biome (ENVO:00000447); feature: surface water layer (ENVO:00002042); material: "saline water (ENVO:00002010), including plankton (ENVO:xxxxxxxx)" | depth 5 m | reverse complement strand
ATACAAATAATAAATATTTTAGGGGATAAAAAATGAATTTAAATGTAGTAAAATTTTTTGCTTACAGCTTAATAATAAGTCTATTTTCATTTAATGCTTTAGCATCAGGAAAATTAAACTTATATAATTGGGCTGACTATACACCAGATGAACTTATAAAAAAGTTTGAAGCTGAGACAGGTATTCAGGTTATAGTTGATACTTATGACTCTAATGAAACACTTCTAGCAAAATTGCAGGCTAGTGGAGGTTCAAGCGGTTATGATCTAGCAGTTCCTTCACAGCATTTTGTTGAAATTATGATAAAGGAAGAATTGTTAGAAAAGGTTTCCGGAATTAAAGATATGCCGAACTACAAATATGTAGCAAAGCAATTCCAAGGACCATCATTTGACCCAGGCCAAAATTATTCAACGCCCTATCAAATGGGATCAGCTTCTTTTGCATATAGAGCAGATTCTTATTCAGGTAATGGATCTTCAATGATGGAATTTTTCAAGCCTTCCTCAGATGTATGTGGAAAACTAGCTGTTTTTAAGTCGCCTGAAGAAGTTGTTAATATGGCTCATTTAGCTTTAGGATCAGATTTTTGTTCAGAAGACCCAAATGAAATGCAAGCTGTAATGGATCTCTTAGTGGAACAAAAAAAATGTGTGGCTGTTTACTCATCAGAAGGTATAAATGATCGTTTAAAGAGTGGTGAGGTTATTATGCATGCTCATTGGGATGGTTATAGCCAAGTAGGAAAATGGGAAGGTGTAGATGACTTAACTTATGCTTATCCAAAAGAAGGCGTAGTTGGATGGTTTGATAGTTTAGTAATGCCGAAAGGTGCAAAAAATGTAGAAAATGCAAAAACATTTATGAATTTTTTAATGCATCCTGAAAACATGGCGATGTTATCTAATTTTGCAGCTTACGCTAACGCAATACCAGAATCTGTAAATTATTTAACAGAAGACATGAAGAACGCTACTAATATACAAGTTCCTGATGGAATACCTGTTGTGTTTGGTCAAGCATGCAATAAAAAAGCACAAAGTCTCATAGATAAAGTTTGGACTAAAACAATGCAATAGTACTAAAGGTCTATTGTTTTTAAAACCCATTGAAATTTTTCAATGGGTTTTTTTCTAGGAGTATAATTTTATGGGTAATGAATTTTTATTTTGGAATAGTATTAAGCTTATAAAGGCATATAAATCAAAATTGATTTCGCCTGTTGAAGTTGTCAGAGCAAGCGTAAAAAATGCAAAAAAATTTAACCATAGATTTAACTTTATTACTGAATATTTGGAAGATAGTGCTCTTGAAAAAGCTAAAATTTCCGAAGATGCATATTTAGGAAAAGGTAGTTACTCTCCTAGATTATTAGAAGGAATTCCTCTAGCTGTTAAAGATGAGTTTGCTCTTTCTGGAACATTTAGAACAAGTGGCTCAAAAATATACAAACATAGAAAAGATAATTTTACTGATATATATGTTTCTAGATTAATTGATGGTGGTTCCATACCCATATTTAAAACCACAACTCCTGAATTTTGTTTACTTGGAACTACATGGTCTGATCTTCATGGAATAACTACAAACCCTTGGAATGAAAAATTTACACCTGGAGGTTCATCTGGAGGTTCTGGTGTTGCTCTTGCTACAGGAAGTGCAACTATTGCAACAGGTTCTGATATTGGTGGGTCAATCAGAATACCTGCATCTGCTTGCGGAGTGATTGGATTTAAACCACCTTATGGCAGAAATCCAGAAGTTCCTTACATGAATTTAGATTACTATAGTCACTCAGGTCCTATGGCTAGAAGTACAGAAGACATTATATTAATGCAAAATCTTACTTCTGGTATTCATAGCCAAGATATAGCAAGTCTTCAAAAGATCATACCCTTCGATTACAATATCAATTTAAATGGTTTGAAAGTAGCATGGAGTGACGATTTATGTGGATTTGAAATTGAGAATGATGTTTTGAAAAATCTTCATAACACTCTTGATATATTATCTGATCTTGGAGCCCATGTTGAGAAAATTGATTTAAATTTACCTAATGAAATTTTAGAAGCTACAGAAGTTTATTTAAATTCAATATGGGGTAGTGCATTAAGAAACGAGGTTCAAGGAAACGAAAAATATTTAACTTCATATGCAAAAAAGTATTTAGATCATAGCAAAGAAAGAACTTTATCTGATTATATAAATTGTAATAAAGTAGCTTGGGATACATATTCAAAATTTGGTCCTATGATTGAAAAAAATGATGTTTTCATATGTCCGACAAATGCAGTTACTGGAATACCTGCTAACCATGGATACCCTAATTTAAAGTATGAATTTAATGGAAAACTAAAAGAAACTAAGGAGGATGGTGACGAAACCATGTGGCTGACAACACCTTTTAATATGATGTCAAGGCTACCTGTTATGTCTGTTCCCTCTGGTTTTGCATCAAATAATATACCAACTGGAGTGCAGATTGTTGGAAAACCTTATGATGATAACTCTGTTTTTAAGGTATCACTTGCTTATGAGCGTTTTATTTCAGGTTTATTTAATGAAAATAGTAGGCCAATAAGTGTATAATCTGATTTGATTTTTGATTTAATTTTTCCTAACTAATAGGAATAATAAAAATAATCAAAGCATATATAAATTTAGTATATATATAATATGTAATTTTGAGGGGTATTTACTATGATTAGAAAAGGTTCAGAGTACATAGACAGTATTCGTGCGAACAGAGATGTCTACATGAATGGTGAAAAGGTAAAAGATATAACAACTCACCCTATGTTCAAGCCAATTATTGATGTAAGGGCTAAAATTTATGATATGCAGCATGAAGAAAAATATAAAAAAGTAATGACTGTTGAAACTGATGGCGATGTAAATGCTATCGGAAATTCTCTACCATTTACCCAAGAAGATTGGTGGGCTAAAAGAAGAGCTACTGATACAGTAATGGAAGAAATAGGAGGCGTTGTTACAAGGGTAGGTGACGAAACTGTTGGTGAAATGTGGTCACTATATGATGGACAAGATGTTTTGAATGAAGTTGATCCTCAATTTTCTAAAAATATATCAAATCATATTTACAAAGTTCTAAAAGAGGATCCTTTTCATGTTTCAGCCAATACCGACCCCAAGGGTGATAGATCTTTAGCTCCTCAAGACCAAGACCCAGATATGCTTCTTCACGTTGTAAAAGAAACTGATAAAGGAATAATTGTTAAGGGTGCTAAATATGAAACCGCTGCAGCCTATGCAAATCAAGCCTTTACTAAACCAACGATAGCTAATTGGGGTGATGCAAAATTGTCAGATTATGCTGTTGGATTTATTTGTGATCTTAATTCTCCAAATTTGAAATTTATATGTAGAGGTGGATTTGCTGGAGCTAGTGGTTCATGCCCACGAGCTGATCAAATGGATTACCCATTGGCAAACAAATTTGATGAAGTCGATGCTTTGGTTATATTTGATAATGTTCTAATACCATGGGAAAATGTTTTATTTTATCGTCACACAAAAGCTGCTGCTTTTATTAGAAGTACTCTTCACAGATATTCAGCTTTTGCTTATGTTCAAAGAACGTTGAAATTAGCAGATATGATGATTGGTGCAGCTTTATTTAATGTTAGACAAACTGGTTTAGAGAAACAGCCAGCTGTACAAGAAAAACTGGCACGTATAGCAACCTGGCGAGAAAATATTAATGCTCATCTAACATCCAGTATTGCTTTAGCTGAAAAGTCACCTGCTGGCCTCCTTATGCCAAATCAATCCTTATTATATACTGGCAGATGTACAGCACTTAATCAATTAAATGAAATGATGCACATTGCAAGAGAGCTTTGTGGTGGTCAAATTTGTGTTACACCAAATGCTGCAACATTTAAAAATCCTGAAACCAGTCAATGGATGGAAAAATTTTATACAATTAATGATACATGGAAATCTGAAGATAGAAGAAAATTATTAGCTTATGCTCGAGATCTGCTAAATTCAGATTATGGTAGTCATAGGCTTACCTTTCAATTATTTGCTCAGTCTGCTCCTTTTGCTCAAAGTGCTGCTGTTTACAGGAATTTCGATTGGAATGCTACATTAGAGTTCGTAAAAAAATCTGCGGATCTTTCAGATAATGTTTACAAACCAAATAAAATAAACAATGGTGATCCTGCTATACAAAAATGGTATGATAACAATTTTAAACAAGCAGCAGAATAGATTATACATTTTATTAGGTGAATCTTTATGATTATGCACTCTAAAAACGAATGGGAAAACTTAGGTTCTCAGATTTCATTCAAAAATAAAGCTTTTATAAATGGAAAATTTGTAAATTCAATTTCAGGAGAAACTTTTGATTGTCTTAATCCATCAAATGGTAAGACACTCTCAAAAATAGCTTCATGTAATGAAGATGATGTAGATCTAGCAGTTAAATCTGGTAGAGATGTTTTTGAAAAGGGACATTGGTCAAAAATGTCGCCTACTGATAGAAAAAAAGTTCTTATAAAATTATCTGATTTAATTTTAGAAAATCATGAAGAATTAGCTTTATTAGATTCTATGGATATGGGGAAAACTGTAGCTGACGCTGCTACCTATGATATTCCAGGTGCTTCTGATCTATTACGTTGGAATGCCGAAGCTGTTGATAAGGTAATGGACGAAATTGCTCCAACTGAAAAAAATAATTTAGCTATGATAAGACGTGTTCCATTGGGAGTTATAGGTGCTGTTGTACCTTGGAATTATCCATTAGATATGGCGATGTGGAAATGTGCTCCTGCTCTTGCTACTGGAAACTCTGTAATATTAAAGCCCGCTGAACAGTCACCTTTAAGTGCATTGAGATTTGCTGAATTAGCTGTTGAAGCTGGTTTACCAGAGGGTGTTTTAAATGTTATTACTGGTTATGGAGAGACTGCTGGAAAAGCAATTGGAATGCATAATGATATAGATTGTGTTTCATTTACTGGTTCTACAGAGGTAGGTAAATACTTTTTTGAATATTCTGCTAAATCTAATATGAAATTAGTTTGGACAGAATGTGGAGGAAAGAGCCCTAATATTATTTTTGATAATAGTAAAAAATTAGAGATTGCAGCTCAATTGACTGCTAATGGTGGTTTTTTTAATCAAGGCGAGGTATGCAGTGCTAATAGTAGGGTATTAATTCAAGAAAGTATAATAGATGAATTTACTGATTTACTTATAAATGAAGCTAAAAATTGGATTACTGGGGATCCTTTTGAGCCAACATCAAACATTGGATGCTTAGTATCTGAGGAGCATTCTTCTAAAGTAAAAAACTTTATTAAAAAAGCAAAAAGTGAAACGGAGCTATTATTTGAAGGAGAAATTTTACCTAATACAAATAAAGTTGGTACTTTTGTTGCTCCCACTATTTTTAGAGATGATACTGGTAAAAAAGAAATTTCCACTGATGAAGTGTTTGGTCCTGTTCTTTCTTTAATACCTTTCAAAACTGAAGATGAGGCTATAAAAATAGCCCATGATTCAAAATATGCTTTAGCTGCTTCAATATGGACAGATGATATTAGCCAAGCTCATAATGTATCTGATAAGTTACATGCAGGTACTATTTCTGTAAATACAGTCGATGCTTTTAGTCCGATGACCCCTTTTGGAGGTTTTAAACAGTCAGGTACCGGTAATGACTTGTCTTTACACGCTTTTGACAAATATACAGGCTTAAAAACTGTTTGGATAAAATATTAATTTATTGTGAGATTTTCTTTAAGACAATTAGAATATTTTTTAGCTGTATCAGAAACTAAAAGTATATCAATTGCATCAAAGAAGATAAATATTTCTTCACCATCTATTTCATCTGCAATTGGACAGTTAGAGAAAGAATTTTCAATAAAGTTATTTATTAGAAAACATGCATCAGGCTTAGAGCTTACAAAATCAGGTAAAGAATTTTCACTTGCTGCGCAAAATATTATAAACCAATCCAAGGACTTATATAATATTGCTAATAATTTAACTAACAATAATGTTGGAAATATAAATCTCGGATGTCTTACTACATTAGCACCCGTTATAGCGCCTTCTTTGAGAAAAAAGTATATTGAAACTAATGACAAAGTAAAAGTTACACAAATTGAAGGTAATCAGGTTGATATAATCGATAATATAATTAGTGGTAAAATAGATTTAGCTATCACCTATAATTTAAGCTTACCTAAAAATATATCTTTTATTCCACTTATGAACGTTCCCCCACATGTTTTATTGCCTTCAAGTCATAGGCTTTCTGAAGAGAAAGAAATTGATTTGTCTCAGATTAAAGATGAGCCACTAATTTTATTAGACTTACCGCTTAGTAGAGAATATTTTTTGAGTATATTTGAAAAACAAAATATAAAACCCATTATAAGTGAAAGAACTTCTCAAATAAGTGTATTAAGATCTCTGGTTGCTCATGGATTTGGATATTCTGTAGCAAATCTACAATTAGGGGTTTCACAATCTGTTGAGGGATTAAAAATAGCTCAAATCCCTCTTAAAGGTGATCACAAATCTCTAGAATTAGGGCTAGCTTTAGCTGATCTAGATTTTATGTTATCTTTAACAAGAGAATTTGTTGAATTTACTAAAGATTTTTTTAAAGTTGCTAGCTAATTATGAATACAAATAATAAAAATTTCAAAACTAATAATAAATATCAAGTTCTTTTTGAGCCAATTAAAATTGGTCCTGTTGTAGCAAAAAATAGATTTTACCAGGTCCCTCACTGTAATGGTGGCGGATACAGAGACCCATCTGCTGCTGCTGAAATGAGAAATATAAAAAGCGAGGGAGGTTGGGGAGTTGTTTTTACTGAACAAGTTGAAATGCACCATACTAGTGAAATTACTCCTTACATAGAGCTTAGGCTTTGGGATGATCGAGACATTAAAATTGTCTCTAAAATGGCAGATAAAATTCATAATTATGATACTTTAGCTGGTATTGAGCTTACTTATCCAGGTATAAATGGGCCAAATTTATATACTAAAGAAGTGCCAATGGCAGCTACTGCGGGACCCATTCTTACTTTTACAAATGATCCTGTAAATGCTCGTGAAATGGATAAAGAAGATATCAGAAATTTGAGGAAATGGTTCAGAAAAGCGGCTAGAAGATCAAAAATTGCTGGGTTTGATATTATTTGTCTTTATGGTGCGCACGGGTTTGGTGCTATTCAACATTTTCTCTCTAGATCAACTAATCATAGAATAGATGAATATGGAGGCTCTCTAGAAAACCGAAGTAGATTAATGAAAGAATTAACCGAAGAAGTTATGGATGAAGTAGGAGACACAATGGCTGTTTCTATTAGATTATCTCTCCAAGAACTTGGTGATAAATATAGTCTAACTAATAATGAAATACGAGATTGTATTGAAATGCACTCATCATTACCTGATCTATGGGATTTGGCTCAAGGTGCATGGGAAGACTGCTCTGGCACATCAAGATTTGTAGAGGAAGGTGCCCAACAAGATTTAATTCAAGGTATTAAATCACTTACTAATAAGCCTGTTGTAGGGGTTGGTAGATTTACTTCGCCGGATTTAATGGTAAAACAGATTAAGTCAGGTAATTTAGATTTTATTGGAGCTGCACGTCCATCAATAGCTGATCCTTTTTTACCCAATAAAATTAGAGATGGAAAAATTGATGAAATTAGAGAGTGCATAGGTTGTAACATTTGCGTTACGGGGGATATGACTATGTCTATTTCACGATGTACACAAAACCCTTCATTTATGGAAGAATGGAGGAAAGGCTGGCATCCAGAAAACTTTCAAATTAAAGGTGAAAGCAAATCTATATTAGTTATTGGATCTGGGCCAGCAGGATTAGAAGCTACAAGATGTTTATCAAAAAGAGGTTATGATGTTACTCTTGCTGAAAAAAATCCTTTTATTGGGGGAAGGGTAACTAAAGAGAGACTATTACCAGGTTTGAGTGCCTGGGGAAGGGTAGTTGACTATAGAGAAGGCCAAATTAATAAACTTAAAAATGTAAATATATACCTTGAAAGTGAAATTACTAAAAAAGATATTTTGGAATTTGATTTTGAACACATTTGCTTTGCGACTGGCTCAATATGGAAAAGAGATGGTGTAGGAAGAGTTAATTTACACCCTTTAGAAATTGATAGTTCAATGAATGTTTATACGCCTGACGATATTATGGGTGAAATTAAAATTGATGGTAAAGTTGTCATATTTGATGATGATCATTACTATATGGGCAGTGTTTTAGCTGAAAAACTTGTTAAAGAAGGTAATGAGGTAATATTTGTAACACCTGCCAGTATTGTATCTGAATGGTCATTAAACACCTTAGATCAACCATTTATCCAAAAAAGATTAATTGAATTGGGTGTACAAATAATTTGTAATAAATCAATTTCTAAAGTGGAAAGTGATAGAGTTGATTTATTATGTAAATATACTGGAAACATAAGTTCATTAGAGACTAAAAATATTTTGTTTGTAACCAGTAGACAACCAATAGACGGGTTGTACAAATCATTTTCTGAAGACGAAATTAGAATGCATAAAGATATAAAATCTATAGATATAATTGGTGATGCTAATGCTCCTGCGCCCATTGCATGGGCTACTTATGCTGGTTACAATTATGCTTTTAACCTTGATAAAAAAGTAGATGAGGATAGCTTGCCATTTAAAAGAGAAATAACAGACATCATAAATTAAAATTATGAATATTATTAGCAAATACAAAAGCACAATACTTTTGTTTGTTTTATCTTCTTTGTGGGCTCTTCATTTCTCATTAGTTAAACTTGTTGAGGCAGATAATAATCCATTTTCTATATTAGTGCCTTTATTATTAATCTTATGTTTTCTATTTTTTATTGTTTTGAAAATAAATAATCAAACTTTTAAATTCACTTTAAGAAAATCACTTTTTTTTATAATTGCTGGGATTTTTGCTTATGTAATTCCATTATATGTTGAGTTTTTAGTAGCTCCTAAAATAGACGCTGGAATTCTAGTTCTAATAGTCTCAAGTGTTCCAGTTTTTACTTTATTAATAGTTTGGTTATTTAGATTGTTATCTATAAATTTAAAGCTTATTTTAGGAACACTTTCTGGTATTGTTGGAGTTTCACTTATAATGTTTGGAAATTCTAATAACACATTGAATATTTGGGCAATATTAGCTTTAATTGTTCCTTTGTCGTATTCATTCGATGCTATTTTTATGGAAAAATTTTGGCCTTCAAAGCTCAATACTTTTCAAGTTGCATTTGGTGAATGTATTGCTTCTTTAATTTTAATTATTTTTCTAAATTTTTTATTGGGGACATCTATAGATGAATATACATATTGGTTAAAATTAGAGAGTTTTTGGTGGCTTAGTATTGTCACATTCATAGAAATTGCATTATTTTTTTATATACTTAAAAATAATGGAGCAGTTTTTATTAACTTAGGATCATATTTGGTTATGCCTGCAGGGTTTATTTGGGGCTTCATTATTTTTGGTGAAATATTTACAGTTATTAAATTTGTTAGTACAGTATTTATAATTGGCTCAATTTTTTTGATAGGCAGTCAAGATTATAAAATAAAAAATACTCCTATAGAATAAAGCTATGAAAACATTCTTTTCAGAAAATCATAAATTAAGAGATGCAAATACAGAACTCTATGGTGGTGAACTAGTAAAGCCTTTTGAAAGACCTCAAAGATTAGATTTCATCGTTGAAGAAATTAAAAAAAGAGACCTTGGAGAAATTTTAAGCCCAAATAAGATAGACTTAAAAATTATTAACAAAGTTCATGATCATGACTATATTAAATTTTTAGATAGTGCATGGAATGAATGGATAAAAGAAGGATTTAAAGGAGAGGCTATACCTACTGTTTGGCCTAGTAGGTCTATGAACTCTGACAAAATACCTACTTTTATTGAAGGTAAACTTGGTTATTATTGTCTTGCTGGCGAAACTTCAATTTCCAATGGATCCATCGAAGCTGCTTATGAAGCTGTAAAAGTTGCAATTTCTGCAGTTGATACTTTATTAAATGAAAAACTATCTGGAATTTTTGCTTTATGTAGGCCTCCAGGTCATCATGCATCTAAAAATCAATATGGTGGATACTGTTTCTTTAATAATGC
>TARA_Y200000002_G_scaffold198044_1_pt1 | contig 10198 bp, 8 predicted proteins | sample TARA_Y200000002 | Tara Oceans TARA_Y200000002 (sample SAMEA2619388) | marine metagenome | biome: marine biome (ENVO:00000447); feature: surface water layer (ENVO:00002042); material: "saline water (ENVO:00002010), including plankton (ENVO:xxxxxxxx)" | depth 5 m | reverse complement strand
GATGAAAACCAAAATGAGTATAAAGTCTGATTGTAACGAGCAGAAGCTCCGTCTTCAGGAGTAGCAACGTTTAGATGATGACCAAAATTATGTTCGATGTAAAAGTGCATGTATAAGCAAGGCATATATAGCATCTTGCTAAAAAATCGTTCAAAATAAGGAGTTCGGTGTCCTAATTCATGTGCTACATTGATTCCATTAGTCGCAAGTAGGATTCCACCAGATAAGACTAAACCTACTATTTCGAAAGTACTATAATCATTTAACAGAATATTTGAATAAAATATTAATAACAATCCAAAAACGATTGGAATATTAAAATATAGCATCAAATCAAAAATCCATTTAGTTTTTTTGTAAGAGGCGTCTTCTTCAGAAAGGTTTTCTTTTGATTCACCAGTTAAAATATCTAAGATGGGAATCGCTAAAAAAGCATAAAAAACAGTTGAGTACGTCCAAATACCCGATGAGATAAATGAAAAGTAGGCCGATGCCGGAATTGTATATGCAAAAATATATTTTAAGTCTTTCATTTAAAATATAATTAGACTGAAATAGAGCTATTTTGATGCATAGATCATATTCAATTTATTATCAGATAGTATTTCATGTTCATTATAAATTGTAAAATTATATTTTTTCAATATACTTAATATAGAAAATACACTTTCCCCTTTAACAGGGTGACATTCAATAATTATTTTTTTAACAATCTTTAGGAATGATTCATCTTTTTGGAATATTTCAAACTCAGCTCCCTCACAATCAATTTTCAAAAAATCAATATTTTTTATTTTTTCTTTCTTACAAAAATCACTTAATCTAATGGTCTCAATTTCAACTTCCTTTTTTCTGTCAACATTTTTTATAAAAGAATGGCCACCGGAATTCTTTGAATTAATATAAAAAGATTTTTTTTCATTTTCTCCTGCAACACCTAAGTTTAATAATTTAATGTTTGATTTTTTATTTAAGTTTTTATGGAATTTTAATCTTTTAAAGTTATCATGAAAAGGCTCAAAAGAAAAAATTTTTCCAGACTTATTTTTTTCTGCTGCATAAGTACTAAATATTCCTATATGAGCTCCAATATCAATAACTAAATCGCCATCTTCTACTTTCACCCCAAATTGATTGTAAATATTTTTTAACCAAACTTCTTTCAAGACAGTTTTATCTGCAAATCTTCCCCTTAGTTTGTATTTTATATTGTTTTTTAATTCTATTGTTATGACAAACCCCTTAGGGGCAATTTTAAGTAGATAGTATTGTAATTTATTTTTAAATATCTCCTTGTTTAGAAACCAATTTTTAGACATTTGACTCAGTTTACAGCAAAATATTATTTGTTAATTATAAACTATATAGATTCAATTTGATGTTATTAATTTATATCTATTTAATAATTCACAATATAACGATTTAAATAAAAACTTAATCCTCACGACATTAATGACTAACAACTTTTAATGAATTTTTAAATTCGATTATGCAATAATTTTTGAAGTTTATTTATCAACAATTTACCTTTTAGATTCGTCCAAAATTATATTCACTATATTTAATTGAAATAATAAAAACAAACAAATGGAGGATATAAGTGGATTACTTAATGAACATATTTTTGCCATAAATACTGTATGGGTTGCATTATGCGCAGCACTTATATTTTTTATGGAAGCTGGGTTTGCGCTTCTTGAAGCAGGTTTTATAAGAGCAAAAAATGCAATGAGTATAATTGCCAAAGTTATTATCGATATAACTTTTGGGGGTATTGCTTTTTTTGTCTTAGGTTTTGGAATTGCCTATGGTGTATCAAATGGTTGGGTAGCGTTTGACTTTGGAATAATAGAAAGAGATTTGGGGCTTGGGCTTTCGGTCTCAAATCAATTATTTTGGTTTATTCAGCTGGGATTTGCTATTGCTGCAATTTCAATAGTATCAGGTGCTTTGGCAGAAAGGATGAAACTGTGGTCATATGCGATATTGGTTATCTGTTTTTGTGGATTTATGTATCCTTTAATAGCCAATTGGGTGTGGAACCCTCAAGGATGGTTAGCTGTCAGAGGTTTTAACGATTTTGCTGGTTCGGCTGCTGTTCACGCAATGGGTGGATTTTCTGCACTTGCTGCAGCCATGGTTCTAGGACCTAGAATTGGAAAATATTCAAAGGATGGAACTCCCAATACAATACCAGGCCATAATTTACCATTAGCATCTGTTGGGGCGTTTATCTTGTGGTTTGGGTGGTTTGGTTTTAACCCTGGCTCTACTTTGGGAGCGGTTGGAAATTGGGAATTAATTGGCTCTGTTGTTGTCAATACCTTTTTAGCCTCTGCATCTGGTGGAATTGCTACAATGTTTTACACTTATTATTCTCATGGAAAAATAGATATTACAATGGTTATCAATGGTGTTTTAGCTGGACTTGTTTCAATTACAGCAGGCTGTAATGTAGTTGACCCCTTGTCTGCAATTATAATTGGTTTTATTGCAGGAATACTTGTTGATGTAGCAGTTTTGTTTTTTGATAAAATGAAAATAGATGACCCAGTAGGTGCAATTGCCGTTCATGGAATTAATGGGCTCTTTGGAACAATTGCAGTGGGTCTTTTCGCCAGTGAAGGTGGACTTTTTTTTGGCGGTTCCACTAATTTGCTTATCACGCAAACAATAGGTGTTTTTACCATCATAATCTTTTCATTCAGCATTACTTTCATATTGATGAAAATATTGAAAATGACAGTTGGTATTAGAATTACAAGCCAAGAAGAGGAAGCGGGAATTGATTCAGTTTCCTTCGGCGTTAAATCATACTCTAACGAATAATTAAAATATAAACAATGAAAAAAATTGAAGCAATAATCCGTAAATCAAAATTTACCGAAGTCAAACAAGCCTTACATAATGTGGATGTTAATTTCTTTAGTTACTGGGATGTTACTGGAGTTGGTAACGAAAAAGAGGGGCACGTCTATAGAGGGATTACATACAGTACTTCGGAAATACAACGGCGTTATCTTTCTATTGTGGTCAATGATGAATTTGTTGAAAAAACAATTGATGCGATATTGAAGTCAGCAGCTACTGATCAAGTTGGCGATGGAAAAATTTTTATATCTCCTGTTGAGCAGGCATATAGAATTCGTACTGGAGAAAAAGGTGGGAAATCCTTAAATTAATTATAGGATTATTTAAGTTTTAAGAGCTTACGAGGAAACGAAGTGTTATGAACTAGATAAAGTGGGTGAAATTATTGTGTTTAATCCCTATTCAAATTAAAGAGTTTTTTTTAGTAAACATAATAAGTAACCGTCAGCTTTGATAAATGGGTGCAAGAGTATTATATAATTGTAATTAATAGCCATACGATAACTCACAAATTAGTTGAGGATTCTTAATTCTTTGCATCAAGAGGATCAAATAAATCCAATTTTTAAAAATCAATAAATATAAAACACTATGTTTGCACGCGCATTGAATTGAGATGACTAATAGTTTTTGATCTTTCCTCATTTAGTGTAAATAAAGCCAAAAAAAGGAATTTCTTTTTAGTAAAATTTCAGGGCACCATTTACCCATCAACATGAGAAGAAAAAACAAAAAAAGTTATCACCCACGAGAAAAAAATAGAACTAGAAAAGATAGTAATAGTAAATCTTCTAATAGATCTGAAAGAAGTCCTTCAAGAAGAAATTCAAGTGGAGACATCAAAAAAAGTGATTCGAGAGAAAATCGAAAAAGAAAAGATACCTCTCAAAGACCAGGAAGAAACAAAAAGTCAAACAATAGAGTTAGAGTTAGGGGAAGATCTGGTAGTGGATTCAAAAAATCAGACCTAGATCCAAGTACCTTTGTCAACAAAACCATTAAGGTTAAAGAAGGGGTAAAGGAAATCGAGACTCGGACGTTTGAGGAGCTTGATATCCATCCTCGCCTCCAGGAAAAAATCAAAAGAAAAGGTTATGAATTTACTACCGAGATTCAGGATAAAACCTTTGAGTTTCTATCTAGTGGCAAAAGTGTTATTGGGATTGCCAATACAGGTACAGGAAAAACAGGAGCTTTCCTGATCCCTATCATCAATAGATTGATTGTAAATAAAAACAATAACAAATCACTTGTCCTGGTTCCTACCCGTGAATTAGCTCAACAAGTAGAACAGGAGTTCAAGAGCTTAAGTAAAGGATTAAAAATTTACAGTAGTTGTTTTATTGGAGGAACCAGCATCAATAAAGATTTAGATAAACTTAGAAGAATCAATCATATAATAATAGGTACACCTGGAAGAATCAATGATATGATAAATCGACGCGCTCTAAAGCTAAATGATTTTTCAAACTTGGTTTTGGATGAGTTTGACACCATGCTTGATATGGGTTTTCTTCATGAAGTACAAAAAATCATTGGTCAAATGCACAAAAGGAGACAAACGATTCTTTTTTCAGCTACTGAAAATACAAAACAGCAGGGTATTATCAATGGTATTGTCAATGGTTATGAAAGAGTTAGGGTTTCAGATGGACAGGCAAATACTGACAATATTTATCAAGAGGTTATAAAAACAAAAGGCGATGATGAAAAGATTGCAATCTTAGTAGATCTTCTAAGTAAAAAAGCCTTTAAAAAAGTTCTCATTTTTTCAGAAACAAAAAGACAGGTTTCGAAACTTTGTCGTCAATTAAAAAAACTCCAGATTAAAGTAGATGAGATACACGGTGACAAGTCCCAACAATACCGTTCGAAGGCAATTCAAAAATTTAAATCCGAAAACATTCAAGTTCTAGTTGCTACAGATGTTGCCTCTCGGGGAATAGATATTGATAACATAACACATGTGATCAATTATAGAGTTCCAAGCTCAAAGGAGAGTTATATCCATAGAATAGGAAGAACAGGTCGCGCAGGAAAAGAGGGGTATGCAATTACTTTTGTGTAAAATGAAATTTAGTTTATGAAAGATTTTTTTGAAAAAATTAATTAATCTGTCTCAGAGATTTCTTGGTTCCAACCCGATAAAAACTCAATGATTGGTCTTAATTTAACTGCATGTTTTGTTAGAGAATACTCTACCCTAGGAGGAATTTGACTGTATTTTTTTCTAATCACTAAGCCATCTTTTTCCAACTGTTTAAGTTGGTCAGACAAAACCTTTCGTGAGAGATTGGGGATAAGTTCAGATAAAGCAGAAAAACGCATTTTACCTTCCATTAATCTGTAAAGTATTGGTAGTTTCCATTTACCTCCTAAAATCTTCATCACATTGGTTATGTGACAAGATGAAGTCTTTTTATTACTCATCGTTTAAACAAATTACAAAAAAATTATTAAAAAATGTTTGTTAGTTACATTAGGTAACCTTTAAAAAATTAACTTTGTATAAGCTTATTAACTATGAACCAAATCAAAAAATCTTTCGCAGAAAAATGGGGTCATTTTGTGGTAAAAAACAAATGGACCGTACTTCTTTTTTCAATCATCTTAGCTTTAAGCTTAGCCTCGCAGGGTAAAATGGAATTTGATGGCGACTACCATGTTTTCTTTAGTAAATCAAATCCAGAATTGGAGGCTTTCGATGCTTTGCAGGAAAAGTACTCTAAAGTTGATAATATTATTATGGTTTTGGCTCCAAAAAACAAAAACGTTTTTACTAAGGAAAACTTAATCGCTATAGAGGAATTAACTGCACAGGCTTGGAATACCCCTTATTCCTCTCGAGTCGATGCATTAACGAATTATCAGCATACACGTGCAGAAGGAGATGATTTATATGTAGAAGATTTATCATATGAATCTGAAAATCTTACCCCTGAAAAAGTTGAAGAAATAAAAAATATTGCGTTGAACGACCCCGTTTTGGTTCACCGGTTAATAAATGAAGACGGAAGCGTGGCAGCAATCAACATAACCGTTCGCCTCCCTGGTTTAGACAGTGCAAAAGAAATTCCAGAAATTACTAAGGCCAACCGAGCAATGATATCGGCATTTGAAGAAAAGCATTCTCAATTTGATGTTTACGTTTCAGGAAATGTTCCCTTGAGTACTGCCTTTTTTGAATCATCTCAAAATGATCTAGCACTTATTGGAATCATGTTTATGATTGTAATTGCAGTTACCTTACTACTGACAAGAAATATTTTTGCTACTCTTGCCACATTGGTGGTGGTAATGTTCTCAATTATGAGCGCTATAGGGTTTATCGGTTTAAGTGGAATTAAACTAACAGCTCCTTCATCTGTTTTTCCAACCATGATTCTCACTTTGGCTGTTGCAGATAGTATACACATCTTAGTAACTCTATTACAAAAGTTTAGAAAAGAAGGATATCAAAAAAATGAAGCAATTATTGAAAGTATGCGTCTCAATTTTATGCCAGTTTTCATAACTAGTTTAACTACAGTAGTTGGATTTTTAACTTTAAATTTTGGTGAGGTGCCACCATTTTGGCATTTGGGAAATATTACTGCATTTGGAATGTGTATGGCATTTTTATACTCTACTACTACCCTACCTGCTTTGATGGCTATTTTCCCTATTTGGAGAGGCTCAAAGAAAGAGGTTTTAGTTCAAAAAACTTCTTTTTACACCCAATTGGGTCAATTAATTGTAACGCAACCTTTACGTCTTACCATAATTTCATCCTGCTTTATTTTATCTATGACATTTCTTGCACTTCAGAATGTCTTCAATGATAGCTTTGTTGACTATTTTGATGAAACGGTAAAATTTAGAACCGATAGTGATTTTATAAATAACAATCTTACAGGTATATACAATGCAGAGTTCTCTATTGGAAGTGGTGAAAGTGGTGGGATAAATAACCCAGATTATTTAGAAAAATTAAATTCTTTTGAAAAATGGCTTAATCAACAAGAGGAAGTAATACATGTAAATTCTTTTGCTGAGGTAACCAGAAAGATAAATAAATCCATGCACGGTGACGATGAATCATACTATAAAGTCCCTACCAACCGACAGGAAGCAGCTCAGTATTTGTTGCTTTATGAACTTTCTCTTCCTTTTGGTTTGGATTTAAATAATCAAATAAATGTTGACAAATCGGAAACTAGATTGAATGTAGTGCTGCAAAATCTAGGAAGTAAGAAAATGTTGGAATTCACAACAAGAGCTGAAAATTGGCTAAAAAAAAATACTCCAGATTATATGCATGCAATAGGAGTTAGTCCTACGGTAATGTTCGCAAAACTAGGATTTCGTCAAGCCGATGGTATGATTAAAGGAAATATCATTGCTCTATTATTAATTTCACTTGTTTTGATGATTGCTCTAAAGAGTTTTAAAATGGGGGCAATCAGTTTGATTCCCAACCTTGCACCAGTCATTGTAGGTTTTGGATTTTGGGCACTTTATCTAGGCGAAATAAATACGGGCATGGTAGTCGTTTTTGGAATTACATTGGGAATTATAGTCGATGATACTGTTCACTTCATGAGTAAATTTCTAAGAGCAAGAAGGGAATTAAACTATAATGCTAAGGACTCTGTAATTTATGCCTTTGAAACAGTTGGAAGAGCGTTGGTCATCACCACAATTGTTTTGGTTGCAGGTTTTACAGTACTTTCCACATCACCCTTTGCACTAAATAGCTATATGGCAAGGATTACAGTAGTAATTATTAGTTCTGCACTGGTGATCGATTTTATTCTACTTCCTTCAATCCTTGTGTTATTGCATAAAGAAAAATCGATGTTAAAAAAAGCATAATTTAATAACTATATTTATAAAAATGAATAAACTAATTTTTACTCTATTACTAATTTCTCCACTAATCGTCATTTCTCAAACAGCTGAAGAAAAAGGCTACCAAATTGTTTCTAAAGCAATAGATGCTGATAGGGGTTTTGGAAGTTCTAGCGTTGATTTGAAAATGGTGTTGAAAAATAAAAATGGACAAGTGAGTGAAAGAACACTAAGCAATAAAACACTTGAACTAGATGAAGACGGAGATAAGTCAATGATTATTTTTACCAGTCCAAAAGATATAAAAGGGACTTCAACCTTAACTTTCACTCATAAAGTTGGTGCAGATGACCAATGGCTATTTTTGCCATCTATTCAGCGAACAAAGCGTATTTCTTCTAGTAATAAGTCAGGGCCTTTTGTAGGAAGTGAGTTCGCATACGAAGACCTCTCATCTATCGAGTTAGAAAAAAACACCTATAAGTTCATAAAACAAGATGGGGACTTATTATATGTTGAACAAGATCCTGTAGATCCTAAATCAGGTTATAAAAAAAGAATAGCCGTATACAATAAAGCCAAGGGGTACCGTTTAGAAACCATTAAATTTTTCGATAGAAAAGGAGCACTATTAAAAACTTTGACATATTTAGATTATAAAATTTACAAAAATAAATTTTGGAGAGCTAGCAAGTTCGAAATGGTAAATCATCAAAGTAAAAAAGAAACACAACTGTTTTTTGAAAATTACAACTTTGAAGTAAATCTAAAAGAAAGTGATTTTACTGAAATTGCTTTGCGAAGATCTTCAAACTAATTTATTAATTATATAAATACAATAAATAGCCCCATATAGGGGCTTTGTTTTTGCAAGATGAATAAATTCTCACATATTGTAGTTTTTATTTTTTTGAATGGTATTTTTCTGTTTGCTCAGGAGGACATAATCGACATCTCGAAAGAGTGGGAGTTAAGTCGTGAAAGTCGATATTTCTTCGATACTCCTCAGTTTGAAAATCAATTGAATTATTATCCATCTTTTAGTTTCCAGCCAACCTATAAATTTAAATGGAATGAAGGCTATGAAAATTTTATTTTCTCTATCTATTTTAATTTAGATAGAGACAAAAATAGAACTTACTGGGATTTAAGAGAGATGTATTACCAAAAGGCTAACAATAATTGGGAATTAAATATAGGTTTCAAAAAAGTTTTTTGGGGAGTAACAGAAAGTTCTCATTTAGTAGATATTGTTAATCAAACAGATGCCCTAAAAAGTTTCGATGGGGAAGAAAAGTTAGGACAACCAATGGTTCAGTTCAGTTGGTTTTTGTCAGGACTGGGTTCCTTAGATCTATTCTACCTACCATATCATCGTAAAAGAGGATTCCCTGGAGAAAAAGGAAGGTTTCGATTTAATAATGTTCTCGATTCAGAAGATATTAAATACGAAAGTGGAAAAGGAGAATTTAACACTGATTTTGCTGCCCGATGGAAGCACTATTTTGGAGCTTTTGATATAGGTCTCTCCTATTTTAGTGGAAACGGGCGAGAGCCGTATTTCAAATTTGATGAAAAAAATAATATTCAAGCATACTACCCAATTATTGATCAGTATGGAATAGACCTACAAATCACTGCAGGAGCATTATTATTAAAATTTGAATCTATCTACAGAACTGCAAAAGAACAGCAATTTCTTGCTATGGATGCAGGCTTTGAATTTACCTTCTCTAATGTTGATAAGAATGGACTCGATGTAGGAGTTTTAGCTGAGTATCTTTATGATGAACGTGGAGACTGGGCTCTTAGTGGACTTCAAGATGATATTTTTTATGGAAGCAGATTGGCTTTTAATGATTCTCAGGATACTTCTATAATAGCTGGTGGTATTCATGATTTTCAGACAAGCTCCAACCTATTTACCATAGAGGCATCACGTCGGTTTAAAAATAATATGTTTGTCTCACTAGAGGGAAGAATTTTTAGTGGAGTTTCAGATAAGGAACTATTCTTATTATATTTTAGACAAGATAGTTATTTTAGAATTTCGGTTTCTAAGTACTATTAAAAATTAATACTTCATTTACTACCTATAATTTAAACTTTATGAGATTTTATGAGTCAAACAGAGTACAATGTTTAGTTTTAAGGGGAGGGGAAACCCTCCTTTTTTTTTAAATTAAATTTTATTTGATTGAGTTTCTTTTTCTATCATTTTCATCCAAAAAAACTTTTCTAAGTCTTAAGTAATTTGGTGTTGCCTCTACATATTCGTCGGATTGAATATATTCTAGTGCCTCTTCAAGAGAAAACTTAATCGGTGGAGCCAAATTCACTTTTTCATCACTTCCCGAAGCTCTTACATTAGATAGTTTTTTTGTTTTAGTAACATTAACCACTAAGTCATCAGGCCTTGAATTTTCACCTATTACTTGACCAGTATATACTTCTTCATTGGGATTAATAAAAAATTTTCCGCGTTCCTGTAATTTAT